>JAABUO010000078.1_pt1 | contig 276634 bp, 190 predicted proteins | sample 5559291 | NCBI WGS metagenome assembly JAABUO01 (sample SAMN10711878, study PRJNA513372) | rock metagenome | isolation source: Antarctica rocks | place: Antarctica: Victoria Land, Finger Mt sud
TACGTTATTTGTGCGTTATTATTTTTAAACTATTTTTAGTAATTCAAATAATGCGAATTTTTTTAAAAATAGAAAATCTTGACATTTTGACGTCATTTTCGATTGCTTGGCGAGTCGATCGAATCGAGTCAAAAAATCGTTGACCCAAGTCGATTTCGAACTAGGTCAAGAGATTAGTATCGAGTATCTGGGTCGAGTCAGAATGTTAATACCGAAACCTAGCCCGACAATTAGTCTATTTAAATGCGAAAATCGCGCGTTAATTTAAAAAAAAATAAGCAAAATTACTTATTATTAATAATAAACTTTGTATTGTTTGTTGTAAAAAATCGCACAAACAATCGTTTAAAAACAATAACAAAAAATAAGTTTATATCGACAAAAACAAGATTTGTAAAGAAAGTTATATTTAAGAAAATTACAATTATAAAAAAGAAATCTATGTTTAATAAATTTGTTAAGTCAACGTTTGCTAAGTCTCGCAAAGCGATAATGTTTAAGTTTAAAATTAAGAATTTTGCGAATACAAGAAATTCTATGCTTATTAACAAGATATTACAAGTATATATTCTTTTAACGCTTTTATTGTTAATTTTTATTACTAATTTTGTAATTTTTAGAACAATAAACTCAATTACGATCGTTCGCTTTATTCGATTGTTAAAAAGATTGTTAATATTGTGCTACGTTAAAAGCAATTAATTTGTTATATAAAATTTACGAAATTAATAAAGATTTAAAACGCAAATTTAAAGAATGCATTAAATATATTTATAAGTTAAGTGCAAGATTATAACAATGCAATCGAGTTATTTTAGTAAATTCGACAAGTTTATTTTATGCTCTTTACTTATATATATTATTGTTGCACTTAATAACTAACGCGCGTTTTACAATTACACGAGTTTAATAACAACATTAATAATAAATATGTACTTAGACGACAAGACTAAAATTGTTATTAGCGATAATAAAATAAAAAACGATGAAATAGATTTCGACAATAAATTGAAAGACTTTATTTAAGTTATTAAGTAAAGTAGAATGTTTTAACAAAAATAAAGAAAAAAATAGAATTTGATGCGAAACGTGTAATTTCTTTTTTATCGCATTAATTGCGACAATCTTTATCGTTCAATTGCTATTTAGATTAACTAAACTCGAACTTTACTATATACTTGATTTTATGCTATAAGATTTCTAAGAGTGTCGCAATTGTATATATAAGTCTTAAAATCTTAATATACTTAACGCATTACTTGAAATTTTGTCGTAACTTCTATTTATTCTTAGCAATAAAAAAAAACTATTATAATTTTGAGATAAACAATAGTAAAGTCGTCTTTTAGAATTTTATTAAAAGATTTAGCACTAATATTTATTTGCGATCGTTAACAAGTTTGTCGCTATCTTTGTCTTTGCTAATATTTTGATTGTTGTTAATGTTAAGTTAATTGTTGTTGACGTTTTTGTTTTCGTTATTAAGTTAAACGTTGTCGACGTTTTCGTTTTCGTTATTAAGTTAATTGTTGTTAATATTTTTGTTTTTGTTATTAAGTTGAATGTTGTCGATGTTTTTGTTTTCGTTATCAAATTGATTGTCGTCAACGCTTTTGTTTTTGTTATCAAGTTAAGTTTTTCGACATGTTTAAAATATGTTTAAATATAACTTAAATCAATCTTTATATAATTAATTTCTCTATTATGCTTTATAAGATTTACAAGCACTACGCTCTCTTAACATTGTATATTGATTTGCACAAAAACTTTTATCTTTAAACATTTTGATAACATACGTCTTTGTAGCGTTTTAAAGAACTTGTATTGTCGTATTTTATATTATAATAATTTGCATCTAATTGTTGTTGCATACTTTTATTATAATAGTTTAACAAAATTCTTAAAAAGTTTGTTTAAATATTACGTAACTTTAGAAGCTCTAAAAGCTATAAATTGCGACAAGATTATTCTTTAAATTCGAATATTAGCAATATAATACAATAATAAATATAAAATGTTGTACTTCTCTATTTATTTGTTATCGCAAAATCTATAATAAAATTATAATAAATTTGTGTAATATTTAAGATTTAAGATTCTTTATCTAATATTAAATTTGTGCAATTTCTAACAATGTCTACGCTTTCTATATTATTAATATATAACTTAAGTTTAAACTTGTTTAAGTGTTTAAGTATTAAATTATTAATTATTGTAAGAAATTAAATATTTTAGTTAAATGCAAGTAATGTTAAGTAATTGCGTTCTATAAAGCATTAGTTTTTAAATCAAGCTAAAAGTTATTAGATTTCTTGTATTTACTTCTTTTTTTATTAATAAACTTCGAACTTAATTAAGTTATCAATTAAGTAATTTTAGAATTTCTATAATAAGATGTTGCGTATTAATCAACTTGTTAAATCTTAAAATACTTAATAAATTAAAATTAAATTAACAAAAATTAAATCTAAAAAAGCAAAATATTGCGAGTAAGTCTATTGCATACAATTAATATCGTAAATAGCACTTTTATACTTGTTAAACTTACTACATAAACACAAATATTATGCAAAAAACTTACATTGTACTTGCAAGATAATTGTACTACTTGTCATTGCAATGCAATATATAATATAACGAATTAACAAATTATAATTACAATGTTTGTTATAATTCTAAATTGTATTTTAAAAATATTGTTAATCTTTATTATTAAATTGTTTATTATATAATTGCGTTTATTGTATTTGTTTATTTTGTTTTTATACTTTTTTTTATATTAAGAATATTTACAATAATGTGAAAACTTAATAGCTCGCAAGAATTTAAAAACTTTTAAGACAAATTTAATTCGATTAAACAAAATAGACGTTCTTTTAAATTTATTGCTATTTTTCATTGCTTACATATTGATAAAGAATGTTTTGCTATAATTAAAACTTATGTCTAAGTCAAAGTTAAAGCGCAAAAAGTTAATAACTAAGAATTTGAAAAAACGCGAATTAGAATCAAGCATTATCGAACAAAAATTGTTGAAAAAAAATTCTTATATTTTATTATAACGAATGCGATTTGTTAATTGCAAAGTTGCTCAAAGTATATTACAATATATATTCTTTTTATATAACGACATATTAAATTATAATATTAGCGTCGAGTTTTCGACAATTCTTAAATTGAACTTCGATTAAATTTTTTATTTAACGTTTAACAAAAAAAGCAAAAACTACATTGAATCGAGATATTAAGTTAAACGTAATAAACAAATTTAATTTGAAAAAAGAATTTTAACTTCAATATTAAACAAAGTACGATAATGCTTCAAATTCGACAATTAAATGCGAAGAAAAGTTTAATAAGAAAGAAACGCTTATTACGAAGCAAATAATTATTTTAATATTAATTGTTTAAAGCAATTTCAAAGACTTCAAAAAACAAGCAACTAATACGAGAAAAAAATATCTTAACATTAATTGCGAAGCGCAATACTTTGAACTTCAAAAAATCGACAATTATAACAAAGAAGTTTGTAACATTATTATTTATAATTAAAGTTAAGAGCAAGTCAACAAAGAGAATTATTATTGTTAGAAAGAAGTTTGCGACTATTGTAAAATTGAAAAGTCGAACAAAAGTTAAGAGCAATAAGATAAAAGATCGCAAATTAATAAGCGAATTATCTATTATAAACAAGACGTATTCTATTTATTTTTATTGCTACTTTTTGTTGCTAATAATACGAATAATAGTTTTAAAACTCTAATTTGCGAAACTTTCTTTATTTAATAACTCGCAAAATTATAAATGTAATAATTAAACATAAGCAACTAATATATTTTCGCAAAGAAATAAAATTGCGTACAACAAAAAATAAAAACTCGAAAAAAAAACATTGTAAATTTCTAAATTAATGTTCGAATTTTAACAACGTTATAAACAATATCTATCGATATGCTTTAATTTTGAAGAGATTGCTATAATTCTTATTGACTAATCTAAATATCTTTAGATATTCGAATTTAATAATTGCTTTTATGTTAAATGTTTACGAAGATAATAAAGTTATAACAATGTTATCTACTAACAAAATCGACAAAATCGATAAAGAATTTAAGCTTAATTTAAAGAAATTTATTCAATTTATTGTCTAAATTTGATTATAAAGTATTTAAAACAAAAGCAACAAAATTCTAAAAAAAGAAGAAAACTATCTAAAGTTTCGTCGCTTGTTTAACGAGATCTTAATTTTCTTTTTTACGTTATATCTTTAATAATAATCTTTATATCAATATCTTAATTAGATAAACAATTATGCTCTAGTAATAACTACTTTATTCTAAATATACGTTAATAATCTCTAAAGTGCATTGCAATTATTTTAAAATATTTTTTGATTCGCAAATAATTTGTCAATATTAAAATGTATTTGTTAATTATTAAGATAATTTATTAATTTTATAACGTTTGTTTGCGTCTTAAACTCTTGTTCGTAATAGAAAGTAACAACAAAAATAATTATAATAATTCTCGAGAATAGTCGAGTTATATTTTCAATTTCTTGTCTATTATAATTTTAAGATAATATTAAACTAAAGTTAAGTCTTTGAATTGTAATATTTATTGTTTGTCGTAAACAATAATTCGAACAAACGTTAAACAATGTTAATTAAATAAAAATTTACTAGAAATGTAATTAATCGATTTTATATTTATAGACAAAGATAATTTACGCTTTAATTGTCTCTTGCAACGTCTTAATTATTGTCTTTTTTATTTTAATAACTTTCTCTTTTGCGAAATTGTTAACAATTTTTTTATAAAGTCTTGCGAACAATAGCTTTTTAATTAGAAAATTTGTAAATTTTTAATATTGACGAATTTCTCTAAACGTTATTGTTACAAGTTCGATTAATATTAAAATTTAATTATAAACAAAAGACAAGCTTATTATTTTTCTTATATTGTATAATCTTGAACTTCTTTAATGCTTCTTTTAAATAAGTACTTATATTATTTTGTTGCTCTTATTTATTTTTTACTCTCTCTTAACGATTATATAGTTGCTATTATGTTCGAATAACGTCTTGTTTGCGTTTCTTTTCTATAGTAATATTAGCATACTTGTAACGCACGTATTTAGAAAATATCTATACGAACGACAATTCTTAATTAAATTTATTAATTTTGATTTTTTGTTGTGCGTTTTTAGAGATATAAGTCTAAGCAATAGTTAATAGTGTAATTTAACAATATAATTTAACGATATTATTATAATAGATTCTATAAGTAATTTTTGTTGTAAGCGAAGAACTTTTAGAATTTATAAATTATAATAAAATTATTTGTAATATTCGTCGATAAGTTGTTAATACTATAAGTATTCGATCAATTTATGCAATAATAGTTTATTAGAATGCGATTATCTAGCGACTTAATTAAATAAATAAACAATTATGTTTACTTATTATTATTGATTTGTTTTGCAATTGCAATGTTTTATTAACAAATTATAAACAACTCGTTATAAACAACTCGTTATAAACAACGACAATTGTAAAGTTACAAAGAATATATATAAATTTAACTTCTATTGTTTGTTTATATTGCTAAGTGTGTTAACTATATTGCGCAATGTTATTTATTGTAATTAAGAAATTTCTTCTTGCAATAAAAAGACAATTAAAAAGATTAAGACAATTAGAAAGTTTTATTGTTAAAGATTTTTATTAATTGCTACAAATTATAATATAAAAGTATTAATAATAAATTAATGTTATTATTTGATCAATTACGAAAAAAAGTAAAGCGCAAATTCTTTAAAAAGAAAATCGACTTTAAATTGCAAACAACTTTGAGAAATAATAATTAAAATGTCGATTTTAAACATGTTAAAAAAAGATTATTAACAACAATATTAAATTAGACTTGAGACAAATCGATTTAAAATTGATCGAATATTACTTGACGCAAAAACAAGAATAAATTTAGTCAAAAATTTCAAATTAAGCGAGCTAGAAATCTTAGAAAGAAGTAACGAATATTTTATTACTTTTTTTTATTGCTTGTTCTTTAACATTTATGCAATCTCGTTGTAATTAATTCGAATATTCGAAATTTCTAAAAAACGATATATAACAATTGCTTCGCGTAAATAACGCTATTTATAAAATTGCAAACTTAGATTTTTTACAAAAAGATGTTCGAAAACGAGCAGATAATCTATAAATCTATTATAAAAGAGAAATTAATAAAAAAGAAATAATAAGAGAACAAAAGCGATAAGTAATAACTAACATTATTTATTGCTTTTCTAACGATTAAATAAAGAAATTTGTAATTGATCGAATTGCTATAAATAATAAAAAGACATTAGATAAGAAAATTATTAAAAAGAAATTCGAATTTGAGAAAAAATTAATTAGATTTAATAATTATATAATTTAGCAAAAGAAGAAAGATTATTGATTTGAGATTCGCATGTTAAATTTTTATTTTAATACTTAATTATTAATATGTAAAAATTACTTAATTAGAATAATCAATTAATAAAATAATAAGCAAGAGAATTTTTTTTTGCTTCGATAACAAGAGATATGCGATGTATTGTTCTTAAACAAAAACAAAAGCTAATGCAATATAACGACTATAAATTAAGAAATCTAAATATAAATAAGCAAGAAATTGCATTTTAAATAAAGAAATTCGAGAAAAATTATTTAAATTTATACAATATTGTAAATTTAGAATTTAAGTATTTGTTTGCGCTATTATCGTTACAATTTATTATAAACTACTAATGTGTCTTGTAAAAACAAATATTTGTTTTTTGATTATATTTTTTTTATTAATTTTAAATGTTAACTTTAAAGCAAAAATGTTCTTGTTTAATAATTTTAAATTTTAAGATAATACGAAAAAAGACGACTTAAACGATATAAATAGCTTTTTATTTAATAATAATAAACATAATTTAAATTAAAATAACATCGATAAAAATAATAATTTAATTGAGAAATTCGAAAGTAAAAATAACGAGAAGAACAACAACGTTAAGAACGTAAATATAACAAAGAATTAAATTAAGAATTAGAATTAATAGAAGTAACTCTAACGTTAATTTATAATTTGAATAATTTCAATTCTCTAGCGTAATTCTTTAATTCGCAAATAATTTGCAAAAATGCTTGCAATATTGCATTCGAGTAATCAATATATAGCAAAACAATATTAATAACGTGTAAGCAATAAAATGCAACAATAGAATAGCACTTGCTAGATTAATTTATGCTAAATATGTTATTGCTTCTTGCTTATCTATTTTATTGATTAAAATAACTTTAGTAATTACTTTATGTAAAGTCTTAATATCGTCGATTTAATATCTCGAGACATCTCTTAATTATATTGACGTTATGTACGTATTAATTTAGTTAACGCAAGTATTTTAATTTATAAACTTAATTAATGTTCTTGTTAAGTAATCGAAATTTTACTTTATTTATTTGCATTATAATATTTGTAAGAAGTTAGCTATTTATCGACAATATTAATATTTATTGTAAACTTTTGTTAAAAAATCACATATATGTAATGTTTATTTTTTCAAATCTTCGTTATTAAAAAGAATCTCTTTTAATCGAACGAAATTATTAAAAGAGCGAGAAGTTCTTCTTTGTAATACGTCTTTTCTTTATTATAGAACATAAAATAGTTATCGATATTATTTCTTAAATTTATAATGTGCTTTATTCGACGAATTTATTTTTACTTTTTAATTAACAACGTTATTGTGCAAAAACTTAAATAAATATGAATTACGTTTAAGTAACATATTATTTTAATTTATAATTTGCTAATGTAATGTTGTAGCAACGTAATTGTGTGCTAGTGTGCTTAAAGTTAATATATTTGAATTCAAGCATAAGTAAAGTTCGCTCAAGATATTTTGTTATTTATAGCAATAATTGCATTTAATACGATCTTAATAAAGATTATATTAGAATTAAAAATTGTAATAAGAATTTAATTTATATTTTTATATCAAATTTACAGTGCACAAGATAGTAGAATTAAGTAAGAAAATATTCATAGTTATTACTTTTTATTGTTGCACAATATTTATATAAATAATTCTTTTTTATATTTTTAATAATTTATTTTTGCTCTTTTGTTTCAACGTTTAAGTATAAAACGTATAAAAGCTTCTTAATATTTAAAATTGCAATTTAATAATTATTATTGAAGTAAATACTTTTTGCAAGCAATTCTTTAATCGTAGAATTCTTAGCTTACGTGCTAGTTTCAATGTTATAAAATATATTTATATTAATAAGTCGTAATAAATTTGTTTATCTTTTTAAATCGTAAGATTATAATCAAGAAAAGTCGAACATTTGAGAAAACTATGGTTTATTTACTAATTTATTGTTGAAAATAATTTAACGAGTTAGACATTCGAATAAATCTTAAGATAAATTAACGTATTGTAAAAAAACGCAATCGAAATATAATTTAATATATTGTGCAAATGCATTATTAGCGATTACATTTCTAATTTTGTCTCTTAATTATATCTATTTATTAAAGACTAAATTTGCTATATTTGATTGTCAAATTTAATAAAGTGTTTAATTAAGTATCTTAATAATTAAACGTATCTTGTTCTAGAATATCGCAATAATTAATAATATTATTATTGATTAAAATTAATTAATATGTATAAAAAAAATAAGACTTGTTAATATCTTGTCTTAACATTTAAATGTTATAGATATTACTTGTTTTTACTTTTAATTCTTTCTACTTTACAACTAAAGTACAATTTGTTGTTACACATTATTAATTGTACTTTTAATTAAACTCAAAATCAAGTTACAACGAACTCTAATAAATTATGTCAATAATTTTTAATCTTACTTTATAAGAGAAGAAATACAACGTATAAAGTAGCAAAATTTAGCAATAAAATTATAACTTTAACTATTATTGCGTATCGTTATACAGGATCTTAAGAAATAAGTTATATCTTTTATTAATAATTATTATATCTTTCTTAACTTAATATCGAAGTGCGTAAAATTATATATTACTAGTTACCAAGTAAGCATTATGCAAGAGCTACAAAAAGAAACGCTAACAAATAACTCTTAATATATTATTGTATTATCAAGTTATTAAGTTTTAAACAATAGTTGCAAAAGTTATAAGTCGTAACACTAAAAATAATAAAATGTAAAATATTAACAAGTAACTAAAAGTTAACTTTATTTAAATTGATATTCGTCTTAATACTATTATAATTATTAACAAATAACAAATTTACTTTAAGTCGTCAATGTAAATAAGTATTGTCTAATAATACTTTGTGCGCTAAGCAAAGTCTATAATTTTAATAATTTATTACAAAAAACAATGCTCTCTTATAATAGAGAATAACTTGTTTTTTTTAATTGTTAGCTCTTGCTCTAAGTATCTTATTCGAACATTAAATTTTGTAAACAATTATATTGTCAACTATATGCGACGTTTGCTTTGTTAAATAGAAAACTTTAAATAAATAATAATTAAGAGATTAATATAAGAATAAATAATATTTAAGATGTTACTAGATAATATAGTATAGTTACACATATTTCTAGCACTAATTTTTATTGCTCGAAAACTTATATTATCAAGATAAAAAATTATGGTTAAAAAAACAAAATTTAATAAGTAAATTTCGAGTAATAATTCAACGTTACAGTTTTTATTAAATGATTATATTTAAATCTTAGCTTTAATAATATATTGACAAGTATTAAAATTTAAAATAAAACTTAATTATATTAATTATTAAAGTTATGTTAAATTAAAATTTTAACGTAAATACATTATATTAAATAACGTTTTTATTAGCTAATAATTATTTACAAACGTAAAAAACGACAATTTTTATAAGAACTCAAGAAAATATATTTGATTTACAAAAATTGCTATTGCGCAAACAAGAAATGCACAATGCATAATTCTTAATTCTTGATATTGTGTTTAAGAAAAAAGACGCAATTTTAATAAAGAATTTACTTGTAAATAATAAGTCGATATAAATATTGCTCTTTTTACGCTTTCGAGTTACATTGAGATTTTGAAACTTTAATGTACTTTTGAAAAAAACATTTCTACAAACAAATGCTAAAAAATATCGCATATCGAATAAAAAAATAAAATATATCAATAGTGCACAAACAATTTATAACTATTTCGATTTTCTTATATTATGCAATAAAACAAATAGATTAAACGCGATTATCGAGTTTAATTATGCGAACTTTAAGTAAAATTTAAGTAAAAAGAGATTTAGCAATAAGATAAAGAATAATTGACAAAAAGTTTACGATATAAATTAGATTGCAAGAGTTGTTTTTGTGTTGTCTTTTATTACTTATCGTAATAGCTTATATAATTTAATATAATTGTTGTAACTTTACTTTTACTTTAATTGATTTTGCTTATTTTAAAATAAATTTCTTGGCGTTTAATAATAAGCAAGTATTGTTTATAAATTTTTATTAAGTTAATTTTTATATCTTTTTGCAATTTAATTACAAAATTAATACTTTATTTTTTAAAATTCGTTAACGATATATCGATGTCTATTTTAAATAAATTAATTGTTAATTAAGTATAATCTTTGTCGAAATAGCTAAAAGAAATTCGATCGTTGTTACTTAATTAATTATTTTGCTCTTCGTGTAATAGAGCTTCGAACTACATAAAGAAAATAACAATTAACAATAAAATTTAGCAATAAAATCTCTTGTCGTTAAACTAAATATAAAAGTATTAATTACTTTAGTCTCTAAGTATTATTTTTATAATTAAGACAGTTTTTGTTTACGTTTGTATTCTTTTCTATTTTATTTCTTCTAACATTACGTACTATCTCTAGAGCATCTTATTATAATTATAGAATTTTTGCAACTCAATTAAGATGCATTGTTCGACTTAGAGAAGTACTCGAATAGTAGCAACGTTCTTAACACATTTTATCGATTTAATTCTTTTAACTTAAAAGTTATCAAAACTTATTAAAATCTCTTCTTATTTACTTGAAAAAACAAGCGTTAAATAATGTCTTTACTCGACGAGCTTTTGCGTCTTAATAATAAAAGCGTAATTGTATAAACAATTAAAAAGCATCTTATGTTCGAAAAGTAATAATAAAATTAAATTTTTTAAAATTAAAATACAAAGTTAAGATTAATAAAGCATTTAAATTCTTAATAAAATAATTGAACTCAAAAAATCAAGTTTTAAAGCAATTGATACAAGATTGTTTGCGTTGCTATTAATGTGCTCAAAGTTATTTGCAAAAACTATAAAAAAAAAAAATTTATTTAATTTTTATTAATTTAAAAACTTCTATTATAAGACGACACGAAAAAGACAATAATTAATGTCGAAAGCTCAAAGATTTATTGCAAAGAATTATAAAGCAATTTTTGCAAAATATAAATCGAAACTTTTTTACTTATTCTCTTTTCTTATTTTTTTGTATTTTTAGAACTTGACTTTTATTGTTGCAATCAACTATTAACTTTTTGTTTTTATAATTATTTTATTATTATTCTTCGATAATATTTTATTTACATTTGAGTTAACGTATTAATACGAATTTTACTTCTAATTATAAAGAACAAAGTTTATAAAACGCAAAAAAATAGAACAATACAATTAACAAAACTTTAATAATTAACTAACAAAAATAATATTAAATCTTAATATTTTTTTTCAATTATTCAAAAGATTAAGCTTCGACAAATTTGTTCGCTTTTTACGAGCGAATATAATTATTTCGAAACGTACGAAATTTGCTAAGTTAATTAAAAAGCGTGCAAATCTAATTAGACGCAATGTTCTTAACAATTTGAAAACAAATATTTAAATGTTTATTGTTTTAAACAATTGATTAAGTTCGAATTATTTTTTCTTTTTAAGAGTTATCGCATACTTTATTGATATAAATTGACAATATAAAAAAGTTCTATTAATTTTCAAGTTTTTGAAAAATAAATACACAAAGAAGCGATTAACAAATGTAGTATATAATATTTTAAAAACGTACAATTTTTAAGATTGTTTAAAACCTATTATTACAAATAACGTTAATAACAACAAAATATTACAAAGAGCTTTTATTAAGACTTTGCGAAACAAGAACATAATCTAAAATTCGAAGTTCGAAACAATAAATTGCATAAGTTATGTTATACAAATTGCAATCAATAATTTGTTAAAAATGCTCAAGATACGTATTTGAAACAAGCATATTATTATTAAATTTAAAAAGAAGAATTTCGACAATCTAATTAAGAGAAGAGATTCTTTTGAAAAAACTTTACGCAAGATATGATTAATTGCTAGCTTCTACTATTATAAGTTCTAACAAATTTAAATTTTAAATTTGACTTATTGTTATTGTAATTAATGTGTCGATTGTTTGATACAAAATCTTTTGCGAACTTTAAGCAAATAATGTATTAAACAAGAACATAAAAAGCATAATTCAAGATATTAAGATTTATTAAGATAGTATCTATGTTATGTTGCAACAAACATACGATATAAAGAATTTTATATTTAAGCGAAGTCAAAGTTTCGAATAAACTAATTGCGTCGATTTGGGAAATCGAATCGAAAGTCTTGACAATTTGATTTCTAAAATTAAAATTAACAATTCGATTCGATTTCAAAAGTTGAATCGAAAATCGAATCGAAAAATCGAATCGAATTGTCAAGACTATTTTTTTTAGTAAATTTAATTATTTTTAGTAACAATTAATTAATAATTCAATAGAAATAGAAATAATTAATCTATTTAAATTAATTAATAAATATATTAGAAATTTCTTTTTATAAATGCATTACTACTAAGCATTATCTAGTAATTAATAAAAAATCTAATTTTAAACTTAATTTATACTATATTTAGTATTCTTAAGATTCTTGGCAATTCGATTCGATTTCTAATATTAAAATCGAGAATTGACTCGATTCGTGTTACGACTCTAGCTCGTTACAGCTGATATATATTCTACGGAGAGATATGTAGCACGAAGCACGGCTACCTGCAGGCTCGACGGCTTGGCAGATGAGCAGTGCTCGACGCGCTAGCGAGCGAGCTCGACATGCTCGACAACGAGCATAACGAACAAGAAAGAATCTCATTAATATATAGATCTTCGAACACGACTTTCTTATGAATCGTGTTCAATTTATCTTAAGTCTTGACTTATTGTTACGACTACTAAAGTTGCAAATTCTTGTTATCAAGTGATTGCTTGCATTGCCTGAAGACGTCTACAAATCTTTTTAAAACACAATTCTCTCTAATATCTTGAATCGCCAAATAGCAGCGTAACACTTTAAACATTCAAAAGAATGTCTGTATTAGGTCAACGCGCTTTTATTTTAAGCAGTAGCTCTACAGCATCACGCCGATCTTCTACTGATGAAAACGACAAGATAAGAATCAACAAATTCGACGTCTATTATAAAGATCGTATCGATCTGAAGAACTAACTTATGCAAATAAATATTTACTTCATCTTCTATTTTGTTTCAGCGAACAAGAAGACAATTTTCGCATTCACATTTCTTAGAGAAAGAGTTTAACATTGACTCAAGTCAAATTTACGCAAATATTTGAAAAATTATGACGAAAATCCTCGTGCAATGTTCACGAACTTCGACAACTTCAAGAGAGAGCTTCGAAGAATCTTTGAAACATTTAACGAGAAACAAATCGCGAAAAGAGTAATTTAGCATTTAATTTAACGAATTTTTGCAGCAGAGTACGCAGCAAGATTTCAAAAGTATGTCAATCTTATCGAGTGAAACGATGTCGCACTTATGACAATGTTTCGACGAGACCTCAAGAACAATCTCAAGAACAAAATTATGCGTGATGAGAGATTCATCAGCGACATGTTTGATTTCATCGAAGTAGTCATCGATCTCGACAACAAGTTGTATGAGAGAGCTATGAAAAAAAGATACGATCAATTCAGAGAAAGAGCGAGAATCTTTTTCGAATCAACGATCAAATATTAACAAAGTTAATTTCGTTTCAACAAATAGAAATACAGCAATTCAGACTATTGTGAGCCTGCATCAATGAAACTGAATTCGATTCAATATTATAAAGAAAAGAATTCTAGAGAAAAGCAAGATAACAAATTGAAAACGTGCTATTCATGTGGCAAATCGAGTCACTTCGCAAGAGATTGTCGTTCAAAGAACTTGATGATTTCACGACAAATCAATGCTATGTTAAGAGAGATACTTGATAGTTAGAACGACATCAAGAAGCAAATCGACACAAAGACGAACATCCTCAAGACTAGATTAAACGACGACTACTGTCTAGTAAAAAACTCAGATCAGTTGAAGAAAGTTCTAGATGAAACATTATCAAACAAGGCATTCGCATTTACGCAGAAAGTTAACAATGCTATTAGAAGAATATGGCAAAACAAACATTTAAGAACGTTATACTTACACAGCCTAATTACGAACTTCGATGTCGAGTATGAATGAAAAAACTTTCAAGAAATGCTAAAAGAAATCACGAAACGACTCGACGCTTTAGATAGCTCATCGAAGAAAAAACAAATTAATTAAATCGTAAATAAATGCGAGAAAACGCTAGAAAGCGATGCCAGTACAAAAAAGAACGTTCTCGATAAAATTGAGCAACAACTAAGCAGTGTTAGTCTATCTCAACAGAAGATAAAGCAAGCAAAGAGACATAAGACTCTTAGTTGAACAGTCTGCTACGACGATTCATGCTGAATTCACATGAAAGACAAGAAGAAATCAAAATGATTTTCTAGAGCATCATTGAAGTCAAAGACATTATTTTAGCAGCAAAAGAAAGCTTAGCGAAGACGAAAGCTTAAGACAGAAGTCGCAGCAACAAAACAGAAAAAAGTCAAAATCTCTTGATAAAGAGCATATCAAGAAAGTGCAATATGTTAGTTCAACAGCAGCAATTAAACTTAACAGCACACGCACGATGTTTTATCACATTAATTAAGATCAATGATTGTTGATTCATCGCAATGATCGATTTTGATGCAACAGGTAATTTTATGGTCAGAGCTCTTGTTAAGAAGAAAGATTATTCTACTTAAAAGAAGCCTGACGTCTACAATTTAATGATTGTAGATGAAAACTCGTTACTCGATGAGAATGAAAGAGTGAATAGAGAGACAAAGTTACTATCGATAGTTATTTAGCAACATCATGAGAAGCTAATCTTTGATATAGTGGGAATAATCACTCACGATATCGTTTTAAGAATGCCTTGATTGAAGCAGCACAATTCAGAAGTCGACTAAAATACACGAGTACTTAGATTTGAGCGATTTGACCACGCAATTCACATTCAATCTACGCATTGACAGCGTTCGATAATAGATGAGAGACAAAGTCGAAACTTGATCGCAAGACGCGAACTTGCATTCTTGAAAAAGAACGATCAACATATTGAGTTCGACTCGACAGGCACTAGCAAAGGTTAGCTGAGTTAAAACGTCAAAGTACGTGAAGAAATCTGCGAACCTTCTAAGAACCTTAAAATATCTGATAAAGCGAGAAAATCGCTAAAACACATATCACGAATATATAACAGATGGGAGCATCTGTTTCAGAAAGAGAAAACGACAAAAGCTCTATTTAAACATCAATCGTGAGACCACGAAATCAAACTTGAATCAGGCAAGAAATTCACGTTTGAATCTATTTACGCTCTATCGAAGAAAGAATTGTCAATACTTCGCAAATATCTAACAGAAAACGAAAAGAAAAAATTTATCAAAAAATTCTAATCACGAGCAGAATACTTGATTCTCTTTACACTTAAGAAGAACGAAAAACTTCGCTTATGTGTCGATTATCGAAAGCTAAACGACATAACGATTAAAAATCGATATTCACTATCAAACATTAGTGAGCTTCAGAATCGACTATTTGAAGTCAAGTACTTCATCAAACTAAACTTACGAGAAGCGTATAATTAGATTAAAATGAAGACAGAAGAGAAGTAAAAAACAGCTTTTCGTACACGATATAAACTTTACGAATACATGATAATGTCGTTTGAGCTCATCGACGCTTCGACAACATGTCAAGAAATGATCAACGATGCGCTACGACAATATTTGAATATATTTGTCATAGCATACTTGAACAACATCATGATATACTTAATCACGATGAAGAAACATGTGCAGCATGTTTCTCAAGTATTGAAATGTTTGAATCAAAGGAACCTACGTCTTAAATCAGAGAAATGCGAATTTCATTAAAAGAAAGTTGACTTTCTAGAATTCGTTGTAGAACGACACGAAATTCGAATGAACTCAAAGAAAGTTAAAACAGTTAAAGAATGATCAACATCAATCGATGTCAAGAACATTTAGGCCTTTATAGAATTTGTTCAATACAATAGAAAGTTCATTAAGAACTTCTTAAAGAGATCGATACCACTAACAAATCTAACAAAGAAAGACACGTCTTAAAAATGAGAATTTAGTGAAAAAACAACATTTTAGAAGTTGAAAGAAAAGTGCTTGAAGAAATCAATACTCAAGATGTTCGATTCTAAAAAATTAGAACGAATGAAAATCGACACATTAAATCTAGTTATCGATGCATGCTTTAATCAATTATATAAAGACATGTGACATTTAGTGACATACTACTTCAGAAAACTCTCGCTAGCAGAACAGAACTACAATATACATGACAAGAAACTACTTGCGATAGTAGCAGTTCTTAAAGCATGAAGAATATACATAGAAGAAGCATTAGAACTCATTATTCTAACGAATTATAAAAACTTGCTGCACTTCATCACGACAAAAGAACTCAACAAAAGACAAGTGCGATGATTCGAGAAACTAGAACAATACAAATTCAAAATACTGTATATCTTAAAAAAAGAAAATGACAAAGCAGACGCACTTAGCAGGCGAAGCGATCATATGAAAACGAAGAAATCGTTCAATCATAGTATACTTAAGGTCAACAACGACGAATTACTATCAATTAATAAGCATGAGCTAAACGCAATCTTACGAATTCTAAGAGACGAGTCAGAGAAATTTCTAATCAAGAAGAAAAAGCTTCAAATATTAATCAACAAAATCGACGAATGTATAAAAGAGCATCATGACGAATCACTGCAAAAACATTTAGAGATGATCAAAACACTTTAGCTTTTGCGCCAGCATTGCTAGTTTTTCAACATGAGGCAAGCTGTCGAGACATATGTTAAACAATGTCTTAGCTGTCAGCAGAACAAACATGGTACACATGCGCAGTATGACGAAATTTAGTATCAGGAATCATCTGAATTGTCATGAGACGAAATTACAATAAACTTCATCATCAAGTTGCCTAAGTCGACGAATTTAGCAATTGAAGAAAAATATGATTCGATACTAATAATGATTAACAAGCTTATCAAGTACTTACATATCATCGCATGCAAAGAGAAATTTACAGCAGAGCAACTAAGATACATCGTACTGAATCGATTGATTAGATATCATAATATACCCAAAGAATTAATTAGTGACAGAGACAAGCTCTTCACGTCTAACTATTGAAAAACGCTTATATTAATGTTAGGCACGAGACTTCGCATGTCAACTGCCTACTACTCGACCACGAATGATTAAACAAAGCGAACAAATCAAAGTCTTAAGCAATATCTGAGACACTACGTCAACAATATTTAGAACAACTGAGTATCACTTTTATCTATGACATAGCTAGCCTTAAACGCGAAGATTTTAAATATCACGAAGATAACATTTTTCTTCGTCAACTTTAACAAGAAATCGAATCTCTTTAATCAAGAAAGAAAGCATCTAACAGCTCAGTTAATCATTAAAAGAATAGCGACACTTTAGAAGATACACGATAACATCACGACGATGCAGATCAAATCAGTCAAGTATTAAAACAAAAAACGAAAAATAACATCTTAGCTAAAGAAGAGAAATAAAGTGTATCTTTTAACAAAGAATCTAAAAATTAGAAAGAAAAGCAAGAAGCTTAATCATGTTAAGATCGAATCATTTTTCATTAAAGTAATCAAGAAATCAGTCAACTATGAACTCGACTTGCCCAAGAACGCCAAAGTATTTTTAGTATTTCATATTTCATTATTGAAATCAGTCGACTTTAGTACGTCTATACAGAAAACTTTTTATTATTATTCACAGAAAAAGAATCGATTCGAAGTTGAGAAAATTTTAGAAAAGAAAAATCAGTGATATCTTGTTAAGTGAAAAAAATATTCTACAATAAAGAACACATGAAAACCTATTAACAATCTCGACGATTGTGACGCTCTTATTCAGAGATTTCATCAACGTTCAAGAAATCATTCAGCATAGCAAGTGAGAATTAGATGACAGAAGATGCTTCAATCAGAGCATTCGCAGCAGAACAGTTAAAAGACTCTGTGACGTTCGACTTCTTCACTTCGAACAAAAGACATTGTGTCTTTCGCTTTGCTTTCGCATTAATTTTTTTTAGCATCTTTTTATTTCGCAACAATCGCGTGATTACGATTGTTAACACAGCTTCATTTTTAGCAATCTTCGAGAACAAATCTTCTCTAATACGATTCAGCGAAATTCACGACATGTTAACACACGCTTTACTCGCGCGAACACATTTCGAGCACTTTAGACGAGACGACGAATCTTTCATCGCGATGCAGAATTTATCAGAACAAGAGCAACGCTCACAGATAAAATCAATTAATATATCGTAACGATCGATTTCGAAAGCAAGGCAAATACGACTTTGTTGTTGATAAGACATGATAAATGTAAGCAGTCGCTTTTCGAGACGAAAAAATCAAGAAGAGAAATAGTGTTACGACTTTAACTCGTTATAGCTAATATATATTCTACGAAGAGATATGTAGCACGAAGCACGACTATTTGCAGGCTCGACGACTTGGCAGATGAGCAGTGCTCGACGCGCTAGCGAGCGAACTCGACATGCTTAATAGCGAGCAGAGCGAGCAGAGCTCGACGCGCTAGCGAGCGAGCTCAATATGCTCAACAGCGAGCAGGGCGAGCAGAGCTCGACATGCTCGACAGCGAGCATAACGAGCAAGAAAAAATCTTATTAATATATAAATCTTCGAACACGACTTTCTTATGAATCGTGTTTAACTCATCTTAAGTTTTGACTTATTGTTACGACTATTGAAGCTGCAAACCCTTGTTATCAAGTGATTGCTTGCATTGCCTGAAGACGCCTACAGACCTCTTCAAAGCACAACCCTCTCTAATATCCTGAATCGCCAGATAGCAGCGTAACAATTCGATTTAATTCAATTTTAAAATAGTTGAAATCGAATCGATTTTTAATTTGATTTCTAAAGTTAAATCGTCGATTTAATTCGATTTCAAAGTTGAAACCAAATATCGAATCGATAGTTAGTCTAGTTTCGAATGCTAAAATCGACAAAAGATAAATAAAATCAAATAAGTTATATAATAACATTTTTGAAATCTTTCGAGAAACTTACTTGAACATTAAATTTTTCTTAGAATCTTACGATATGCGAAACATAAAAAACTTACAATGTAATGCATAATTATTTAAAAGATTAGCAACAAGTTATTGCAAGACTTTTAAATATAATTTGAACAAAGAAGTTACAAAAAAACATTTAGATTATTAGAGATTAAATTAATGCATATTATAAAGCTATCTATAACAAAGCAAATATATACTTCAATGTTAAGACTTTGTTTAACTCGTTCAAAAAACAATCGATATATAGCGTATATTATTCTATTAATAATATTTCGCATTTTATTGACGTCTTCTATTACTTAAAAGATTGACGTTTCTTTATAGAATCGAAATTAATTATTAATTGATAAACAAAAATACATTCAAGAGTTTAAGAAACATTACAATAATAATTATTTGCAATATTAAAAATCAAAATATTATTAATATCTTGTTACTAAATTTAAAAAGAGATAGTTTCTAGCGATTATTGTGCTAATTACTTAACGCAACATTAACAATTAATAGAACGTCGTTAATAGCACACAAGATATTGTGCTAAAAACAAAAATCAACGAGACAATTGTTTAACTTGCTAAGTTAGTCGAATCTATCAATAAGTCTTTTATTTTAAGCACTTAAAGTACTTTGAAATCTTGATTTTTAGCATTAACTTATATAATTTAAGACGTTTTAACAATTTTCGTTTCGAATATTGATGTCGAACGATTGTTTTCAATAACGCGCGATATAATTATCTATTATCGCAATTAATGTTGCGAATATATTGTTAAAAACATAATAATAATTAAGTATACAAATTAATTTGCTAAAGATATCTTAAAGAACGCAAACACTATATTGTCTATTATCGCGAAAAAGTTAAATTAAAATATTGAAAAAATTAACGATAACAAATCTTTATCGAATATTATTTGAGCAACAAAATTAAAAAACGATAATAAAAAGTCGAACAATAACTTAGACTTTAAGACGTCTCTTATTAAATTAAATGTTTTGAACAACGCTACTTATGCGACAACAATAGCAAACAATAATAGAAATTAAGATCGAATTAATACGTTAAAAAAACTTTAAACTTGTTTTTTTGTTAATTTCTTTCTAACATTTTTGATAAATAAAATTCAAGATTATGTTGACAATAATGCAAGAAAATATCGAAGCTCAAGTTACTTGCAAACAAAGTTAATATTGTCGACGTATTCGAAAAACTCAAATTATTCTTAATTAATGTCTCAAATAATTATATTTGTCTTCGCGAAGAATTAACGACAATATATAATAAACAAATTAAGTTAAAGTACGTTAATTTGTTTGCAAGAGATATTTGCGAAGCGATAACAAATTAATACATAAAGTAACTATTAATTTAGCTTAAACGTAATAGAGAAATAGCGAGAGAAACTTAGTTTCGATATATATTAGGCGAAGCTTTAATTAATTGTTATAGTAGCTAAATTCTATTTTAAATTTTCAACAAATACTTATTTTTAAATCTTAGTGTTCTAGACTTTCAAGATTAATTTTACAAATTCTATCTCTATATATATAACGTAATTAAATAGCGTTAAGTCTTTATTAATCTATTGTTTAAATTGTTACTTGAATTTCGAACGCAAATTGTTGATGCATCTAACTATGCAAAGCATAAGATATATCTTATTATTTATCTAATCTTATATCAATCTTATCAATAAAATTAAATAAGTCGAATTGAACATTCGACGCGCATTCTTCGCTCGCCTTATCTTGTTAAGCTAGGAAATTTGCCTAATCTTAAAATTAGAATTGAACGAATCAACTCGATCGGATTGAAATCCGATTCGACGATCATGCTAATCAAAAATGTATTATAAAATTAATAATAATTAAGACTTGTATAATCTTCTTTATATCTAATAACTTGTTTTTAAATAACAAATTTGAATTAAAGTTTAAACTTTTATTTTTTAACTTTACAATAACTTTGAAAGACAATAAGATAATCGCTCTTAAATACATTAAAAAATTGTAATCGCTATAATATATAAGCTCTAATTCGACAGTATTTTTAGTTATTTCTTTTATCTTAAGATTGTTAATTTATATTATATATTGCTAAATTTTAATAATAATATTTACAATATAAAGTTAAGAAATATTCAAAAATAAATGTTTCTAATGTTTGATATTAAGAGCGATAAAATATTTTACAATTCTTTATACTTCTTTCACGTTTAGTTTGATAATTATTCAATAATATAACATTGTTTTTCTATAATTTGTCGTCTTTATAAACAGATTTTGAAATCTTATCTTAGTAAATAATCTTAACTTTAATTTTAATCCATTAACAATTCTTATAAACGCGATGTTTATGTTAGATTCTTAATTAGTCTAAACTCTTAATTTATCTAGATTGACGATTTTCTCTTTTATCTCTATTTGAACAGAAATACAAAATGTCTTCTTTATACTTATTATGTTTTTTAATAAACAAGTTTGACTATTTGCTTGAAATGTATTGACGACGTAAGTGTTTATACTTTGTTGCTAATTTTGATACAACAGTTAAATAAATTGCGTTAATTGAAATTAAAATTAAAGTAATTGCAATAATTACGTAAATTAAAACATACTTAATATTTTTAAATTCTAAATAGAAGATAAATTGTAAAACATAAATAATGTTTGATCTAATAATTGATACATAAATTGATAGATAAATTGAAAAATAAATTGAAAAGAATTCTAAATTTATTGTTGTAACGTTTGCTTAATTTTAGACTCGCGTTTCTTAATAATGCGAGTACATAAACGTTTTAGCTTCTTGTTCGCAACAAAAAATCAAGTTAATCAATTTATTCAAGACATGTCTATCTTGTTGTTCTTGAGAGTCTAACGAATAAATATTAATTTATTATAAACATTAACTTTGTTGTTTATTATATCTATCAATAATGCTAATTCAATTTTTTTTTTTATTTGCTTAATATTCTTTTTACGTGATTTTTCTTAAATAGTCGACTTAGTAATCTAATTTATCGACTATTGTTATTGCGAGACTAATTAAAGAATAAATTCAATATAAGTTCTCTTGTTAAAGTCGTTGCTCTCTTCAAGAAAAGCATTTATTTGCTTTATCTCTTTATTAAATAATTGCAATTCTAATGTTTTAAAAATTACGAATAAAATTTCTAATTATATAAAATGTTTAGACTTCGAAATGCTTGAAGTTATAACAACTAATAATGCAATTAAATTAGATAATTTTGTATTATACAAATGCACGTTATTATTACAAGCGTCAAAGAAAGTTGTTGCAAAGATAAACTAAAAAAAGTCTTCGAAAATTATGTAACAAAAATAGAATTACTCTTACGCAAAGAAAATAACATAATAATAATTAAAGATAACATTATATTTTATCTCTTTGCATCTTATACACAAAGAATTATCTTTGCATTGCTCTTATTGTTATAAATTATTAATATAAAGATTTTTAAATATTGACTTATTAGAAAGTTCTCTAAAAGCATTTACATTATCACAAGATAAAGACAATCGATTTTTAGAACTAGACTAATCGTTGGGTCGAGTTATGATATCACCCCTCTAGCTCGACCTGGCGCCAAGATCGGGTCGCGACGATTTTTTGGAATCGAATCGCTCAAATTAGTTTAGCGCGCTTCGCGCTAAACTACTTATAGTAATCGACTAAACTACTTTGAGCGATTCGATTCCTCGAATTTTTTTTGACCCGGGTCTTGGCATTTGCACGTGACATTTCCGGGTCAGCGCGACCAGTCTATTTAGAACATCTTTTTTTATTGAATAAATTCTAATAAAGATCTTGCTAATAAAAAGATGCAAGTAATTTTGAATTCTTTAATCGATAAAAGAATTTTTTTGTTAACTTCGTTAATTTGAAGTCTTTTTGACGATTTTTCTAACAATTTGAAAAAGATAATAACATTTTCTAATAAGAGAGAAACGATAATAGAGACTCAAAATTTCACGTTTCAAATAATTGAAATTAATAAATTGCTATAAGTAAGTTTAATTGCATTTTTAATATAACTTTCTATGCTAAGATGCGATAAAAATCGAGCTTCTTGTTCTTAAATTTCTCTTTTTGAAACTTCTTGATTTTAATCTTAGTACGTCGAGTCTTTTTAATTAAGTTGTATGTAACTCTTAACAATCGATCGATTGTTATTATTGTTCGAGTAATTTTTAATCTAATATTAGCGTTCGCTAAATCTTTTACAAACGCTCAAATTATTATGTCAAGCATTGTCGACTTCAAAGTAAAAAAAACAATAATTGAAAATCGATCTTTTTCTTTAATACGTTACATTATAAACGCTACTTTCTAATAATATAATGTTAAAGTCTCGTTTTTTTGTTGTCGAAGATTTGCTAGTTTGTTATTGAAATTTATTATACTTACTTTCGTAATCTTCTTAGAAAAATTCTTCTTAAATATGTTATAAAAAATAATTATTCTTTTTGTAGTAAATTTCTTATTTATAATAAACGAAATTATCGAATAAACTTCGACGTAAACGAGAGCATTTTCGAAAATCAAAAAATCGAATGCTTGAATATATTTCTCTAATAAAACAAAATTATTTGATTTTTTTTAATTCTCTAGTTCAAAATTCAAACATTTTAATTATTTATATGTAGAATTATTCTTTTTAATAAATTGATTGCAAAACTTGAAGTTCGAGTTTTGTCGTTCGTAAATAAGAGACATAATAAAAGATTGCAAATGTAAAGAAGATATAGAAGTATTCGAAATAGTAAATAAAATTAAGAAGCTTTGATAAGTATTCTCTTTAGTAATTGTAATAATTTTATTACTTGAATAACTCTTGCTCTATTTAGAATTGTCAAGAGATAAGAAAAATAATAATGCACTTTTTTGACTTAATAAAAGCTTAGATCTTCTAATTGATTGAAACAACAACATTTGATAAAGCAAATCGTTGAGTCTTACTATCTTCAAGAAGTATTCTAATAATTGTGTAAATATAAATGTAAATATAAGTTTTAATTAAGAAGACGATTCAAAAGACTTCGTATAAAATTGCTTAAGAGACGATCTCAATTTGTTTAACAACAATCGATTTCTACTAACTTGTGTGCTTTCTTGATATTGTAATCTTCTAGATAGAGTTCTTTTGAATAACTCTTTTTGCATGTGCTAAATCGACTAATATAACGTTTGTAGAACTAGATAAACAATAATATAAGAGTTGTAAAGACGACTAGATAAACTGTAGAAACTAAAATAACAAACGAACAACTGAACAGAATACTCTAACATAATCTCTTTCAAAATTACTTAGTATCTCGTGCACGTTTATTAGAAAACGGACGTCTACTAGATGCACATTTTGATAAGTAGAAAGAATAATTGATTGCAGAAGTTGCAGGAGGATCTAAATAGTCCTCCGAGCCACTAAGAAAACTAGTCCTAAAACTATCTAGTTTGGAACCTCCTGGTCACAGAAGCCGCCAATTAGCCTCCCCATTTATAACTGCTCGACCAAGCACCTAAATAGTAGACTGCATTTCATGAGCTATTCTTGATCGCTACTCTCTGTCCCTTTCGTGCGATTCATTCCGAATCTGATTACATGCATGCACTGTTGTTCTCGCTTCGACGGGCTAGGCGCAACATAATTCTCTTATGCATGGCAGAAACCACATTACATGGTAGGTCCGGACAACGTAGGAAGGAAGGGAGGCACATACTACACCGGGAACATATACTACACCGAGAGTACATACCCCATAGGCTTGGAGAGGAATGACTGCATGCCTTGCCAGTCTACCTTACGATGCACCGCCGGTACGCCTTCAATATTAACTTGTAGCCAGGCCCACGGTTTGCAGTAATTGTTCTGGAACGATTCTTCTGAGGTGGCTTGTCAATTCCTACGCCTATCGCTGCCCTCGAGATCGAGCCTGCGCAATGCGTTGGCGGTTGCTAATCCGCCTGACAATTAGTCTTATCATCAGAGAGTTGCCTGATTCAGCCTTGGAGATCGTGGTTGAAGTATGGCGTATCCAGAACTACAAATATTCTTTTCAATCCATCCAAGGTGCCAAATAATTCCACGTGTGATGGACGTACCACTGGGGCGAAAGTAGGCGTGCCTGACCTTTTGGTTCATCGTCTCCAAGTCGAATAGAGATCATCTTAAACAGTATTGGGAATATATATTACCTCCTGTTTTCCTTCTAGCATCTAAGCAGCTTTGACACGACCATGGCTATCGTTGCTGGAGATCCGTCCCAAGATGTCAAGATGTCAGGGCATTGCGCAAGCAAGGATTTGCGTATGCTGGAGGGATCAGCAAGTGATGAAACAACACCGGATGACTTGCAAACCGCGAATATGTTTCGTAAAGTCTGGCGCCACGTCACAGACGACAATTACCTTACACTTTACGGCTTTCGAAGGTTCAGAACATCTCATCTCCTCAGTCTCCGCTTTCTTGAAGAGGAAATCGATAAGATAGATCATCAGATATTCCAGGCTGGGTTGAAACTCGGATATCCGCCAGGTGCTACTGACAAATTAGGGCTGAGATATGGAAAGAGGGATACCGGTGTTCAGAAAGCAGGCGAGATAGTTACTCAAGAGCTTCTTCAGGAGTTGCGTGGGTTGCTTAAGCAATATGGTACGCGCATCACATCTCAAACTGTTTTCTCTGACTAATTTGAGGAAGACGATGGCCTATTAGCATTCAATAATATCATGATGATGGAGACTTTTGCATTAGCGGATAACAATATGCAATCAAGCCTTCGACATGACTTCAATCCGTACGAAACATATAAGACTAGGCTGGTCAGAGTAGATCTAGCACAGCGTCGCGACTCAAGAGATGTTCTCCGGCACAGCCTCCGGAAGCTCCTCCGGTACTTCTGGTTCTTTGTACGTCAACGGGGTGCCACAGACGACATGCCAGATGAGAATTGTTCGGAGACAGCACTGGAGGCAAACCTTAGACGTACTTACCAGAATACCACTCGTCTTGCCGAGATGATTACGCGCTTTGTTGTTGCGATGTTAGCCGGTGCTTTTCTGGTGGTTCCTTTGATCGTCCTATCCCATCAGTCGAGCAGCGAAACACATCTGGTCACGGTATCACTCTGTATAGTGATCTTCTCGTTGCTTGTTTCTCTCGCGTCCAAAGCTTCCAATGAACAAACTATGGCGGCTTCAGCGGGCTATGCGGCTGTCTTGGTTGTGTTCATCGCCAACACGTCAACCTCCTCCTAGCCATTGCTCAACAGTGGAAGCTGGAGCCCTATCCAGGTACACAGCACAAATCGGGCGTTGGAGGGTTTGCATTAGCGCCAGCGCCAAATTCACAATTGATGCGGAACCATGAGGATGTTTCAATAGTGCCTTGAGAAAGTCTGATGAGTGGTGACTATTGACCATGCACCTGTTTCGAATTGTTTAGAGTAGTGGAATTTAGCCGAAGGAGTTCAAGGTCTGTGAACCAATGGTCTCACTCGGTACTCTCAATGCGTGAGACTTTGTAAGTAAAGACTGTCTACTCGAGAAGAGAGAGCCTCATGTATCAGCATTAAAATCCGTCTCTTTCTTTGCTTGCCAGATCAACGTCAACGTGCGTCAGACTTTTCTCGAAGCGGAATGCTCAGCCTTGTTGTCATGAGCGGTTAGCAAGGCGCCCAAGCTTTCCGGTACCGCATCCCCATCGAGTACAGGCTTTCCAGCTTCAGTCACACTCCAGCGAGGGCTTTTTGTCTCATTCCGCTAAGGGCTTCCGCATGTCAGAGAGTTCTCGTCACCATCACAGCTGTGTTGTCCCACATAAAACTCCGGTCTCGAGGGCACTTCTGTTGATACCTCTCCTATTACATGACGTTTTTATGTCATCATATAGTAGCGGCCCAAATGCTTGAGACTTGACCGCCCCATCTGCATCTTTGGTTAAGGAATTCATCATATTTATCCAGGTCGAATTCTGTCTTATTAGCACACATTGTCCGGAGACTCGTCCACCCAATGGATAACCTTCAACGCCTCCCTAAAATTCTTCCACGACGCTCCGCTGGTTGCTATACTGTTGGATGGTTTTGTGCTCTTCCTCAATCCGAGCTCTCAGCAGCACGGATGATGCTCGACAATCGGCACGAGTCGGCTCCGTCCGAGAACCCAGCGGACGAGAATGTTTACTACTATGGCGACATCAACGGGCACAATGTTGTCCTTGCTTCCTTGGGCCCGGGCCAGCCGGGCAAAGTGTCAGCTACAAGACTTGTAGCACCGCTACGTCAGAGCTTTCCCAACATGAAAATACATCTATTTGTTGGTATCGGCGGTGGGGTACCTCGAATACCTCCAACGGACGACCCTGAACAGGACATTCACCTAGGAGATATCGTGGTTGGCTGGGCAGAGCAGACAAACGTTCCATCAATTATCCAATACGATCGGGTCGAGTACATTCCCGATGGTAAACACCAGTCGCCAGGATCATTGAATAAACCCAGTAGCCATCTTGTGCAGGCACTAGGGCGTCTCTTAAGCAACCGAATCATGAACGAGGGTCACTACGACGAGCACCTAGCCAGACTTGATGGATTATCTGGCTTTAGGCACCCTGGTCTCGACAAAGATGTACTTTTCGAATCAACGTACCGTCACGACCACGAGGCTAGCCCAACCAGATGCGATAAATGTGATAAAACTCGCTGTGTAAAGCGACCAGCACGTCAGACGACCAAGATGGTATTCCACCAGAGCACAATACTGTCGGGCGACTTAGTCATGAAGGATCCTGCAACGAGAGACGAACTTAGTCTCAAGTTCTATAATGCGGCTTGCTTCGAAATGGAGGCTGCCGGAGTGATGGAAGACGCACCTTTCCTTGTCATACGAGGCATTGCTGACTATGCGGACTCTCACAAGAACCTCTCGTGGCAGAAATATGCCGCCGCGACAGCAGCAGCTTTTGCACGGGAGATTTTATACGAGCTCCCACCGAGCCTTAGTCCGAATGACGCCATGCCAACCACAGCACCTAGCAGCGACCGGCATAGTCGTGAGGACACTAGTCCCAACTTTCCCCAGGAAGGACGATCGAGAAGGAACAGCATGTACACGTCGTCTGACCCCAGACTCCCACAAGAGCGCGAATCAGCGATAATGGAGAGGAGGGCTCTCCCAGAACCAGAAAATAATGAGAGAACTTTCCTGGACGATGCTTGTACGTGTTCGCCGAGAAGGTGTGAAGAGACTGACTATCAGGCTAACAAGGGGTCCGCACAACAGCCATATCCACCATTGAGGAAGCCTCGGCAAATTTATGTAAGTCTTTACTGGGTTACGGTTGATGTGAAGGTCGTGGTTGACTGACAAACGAGCTGGCAATTAGTGACCGCATACCACCATGCAGACCAAATCTATGCAAATCGACGAAAGACCAACCATTTGCAGCAGAGTCTCGTCCTAGCTCTTCAGGAATTCAACTCCGTTAAGACAATCCTACTCAAGTCAGGGGAAGAGAACATCGATATGCATCGCAAAATAGCTTTTCGGTTATCGCAGATCGAGGTGGAGATGACATATTTACCTTCGAAGCTGCAGGAGAAACAGAGCCACATGGATAAAGCCCGGGAGTTTCTCAGAGAAGCGACATACGCAGCTCGAATGATGAACAAGATGGATGTTGTGGATCAGATAAGATTCGAGCGGTGTTGCATGGAGGGGAGAGGGATGGAGCTGAAGGCGAAGCGGAATGTCAACGGCCAAAAGGTAGCCGCGGGAACAGAATTTGCCATGGAACAGATCAAAGTAGCAATGCAGATGCTGGAAAGGTCGAACCCGAGCATCTACCAAGAGAATCGCGAGTATGGAAAGGCTTGGTTGAAGCGTCTCCGGCATCTGTTGTCTACAGCGTTTTCAACTCCTATAGTGACAGATCGGTAAAGCTTGAGTTATGATACATATATTCCCTCCGTAATTCAACCATCATGATAGATAGTTGGACGCCTCCCTTCTTCCACCTTCCCTGCTCCTCCGAAGAGCGGGCCCAACATCACATATTGTTTGGCTGACGATCCTGAGACATAACGGAGGTAAAACCGTAGGAGATGGTATCGGCAGGTGTAACTGTCCCACGCGTGGAGGAAGTATGGTCTCGTACTGGCTGGGTTCTCGCTGCTGAACGCGTCTTCCGATGTCTACGTAGCATCCAACATGCGATGCCGAATAACGCACACAAGACTGCCGTCACACCAACCACGGTTCCGGCTACAATTTTCCTAATCAAAGGGAATGTTACTGTCGAGGGATTGGAGGTTGCTGAAGAAGTTGGAAGTGTAGGAGGATCTGAACGAGTAGTAGTGGGGGATTTTGTAGAAGAGGATGATGAGCCAGTGGGAATGGCTGCAGAGGATGAGTATATAATCGACAAGATTTGTGGAGGTGGCGCGTCGAAGGTCTCGTCGGTCGGATGGGAACAATTCGAGGAGCCATCAGGATTGGAGGAACAACAGCGCCATAACCTGGCTTTGCTGTCATAGGTGACATCGAGTTGTTCCTTGTTGGCCCTGCCACCTGCACGTATATTGTCAGTTAATAATTCTACGTGAACCTCGTGCGTGAGGCTCGAGGCAAAGAACACTCACTACAATACTGTGGACACTCGGAGGCACTGTAAGTAGGATCCGTACAAGGACTCAGATAGTAGGGTCCTCCAAGCTGATTCGGGTCGTAGCAGAGGGATTCGGACAAACAAACGCTATTAGCTCCTCCCACGGTGCAGCAGTTGACAATGCCGGAAGTCGCTGAGGTTATTCCACAGGGCACAATGAAATCAGGAGACTGGAAGACCGAATTATTCAGGGCATAATAGCATGCTGACACTGAGATTCGGCCAGTGGCCATAGTAATCCGGATATATAGAAGTACTAAGCTTCCAAAGCAAATCTGAGGGTGTGATACGATACGGAAATTTAGAAACATTTCGGTTGATAGCCACGCCTTCTGGGTCTGGTAATTCGGACGTGATCGATGTTAGTGTACGTTATGTCGTTTACAAATCAGGACGGGATAAAGATGGTGAGGAGAGATTCCTTCCAATCGCTCAGCGAGTGATATGAATGGAGTTGCGGCATATCTAATCGCACATCGGAAGAATATCGAGGGTCGTGTAGCCGGAGGGTGGCCCTCACGTGTGAGCTTTTGTGTAACACAGTCGTCTCCCTCGATTGTTTACCTTACTGATAAAGCCACTCCAGAGCCCATCTAATTCTTCTTTGTGTTTTAAGACCGTGGCATCTTACCAGGCAACGACTTTCGCCTTCTCGTCGGTCAGCTCACAGCGATATCTCTCACTATCCTGTCGCTTCCTCAACATATAAATTGTTGTACATTGGGCTAAATCGATCGCGAGCAGCTCTTGACCGAATAGGGCTGCGCCTCATCTTTAATATACGCGGCTAAAATGGAAGTCCATTGTAGTGACTTTATTACGATGTTCTAGTACCATTGACTAGCCTTCGTGATTCCAGTGCTGGATCCAGGGGCTTGCTTGGCAAACAAGTACTTAGACAGATCTGAACTCTCCACAAGGTTACGATGGAATTCTAGACTGGAGGCTTAACGACTGAATGCGGAAGTGCAAGCAACGAGAAAAGGTCTTGAACGTTATCACGAACCTGCCAAGCAGATAGCACCCACTTGTGCTGATGTGTAAGAAATATATAGGGGAGAGCCCTACGACATCGCTTGCAAGCCAATAGTAAGTCCGACATGTTCTCTCTCACCTGCGAACAAAGTATCTGCGAATCCGCGTAGTCATTGGCTGGTGCGGCTTTGCTGGAAGTTATGTTTACTCCAAGTCAATCGCCGACGATCTCAAGATAATGTAATGTGGAATTTGCAAAGGATCCTCATGAAATTCGATGTCCACTTCCAGGAAAAATAAAAGATCTGGGAAGCCGCCGTCAAGGCCTGCGGCCCGCAATTTGTTGAATGTCCAGGTCCTTGTTGATGTAGTCACACAGATCCTGGGAATCCTCAAGCTGTCGACGGACCTGCTTCGATTTACTTTGAGGAGCCTTCTTCAAATCGGTCTTCTGCGTTTGCAACTTGCATGAATGCTTATCTACTTCTTCTTCGGCGCATCCGAGAGCTGACATTGAGAAGGGCGCTTGCCGAGGGTTTTGTGGCAAGGTCAGTGCTTCTCGCGGTGACCTCTGCTGCCCCAGCGGTCCTAAAGGGCCTCTCGAAAGCAACCCATAAATTTTGTTCACACGTCCAGAGCGTACAAATACCTGATTGCATAATCGAGTAACGGTGGGTTCGACATCAATGGCTGACAAGCGTGCCGTTTTCTACTCCTTGCACCTAATAATGCCTCGACATTATTATTGCCACTCATACCAGCGCACAAGGTCACGTAAGAAAATCTCAGCTGATCCGTAACCGTCATGGGTAACATCAATTAACGAGCCCTGTAGAAGGCTATACATTAAAGGAATTTGCTTTGTACCTTATCTGCAGGTCCATCCAAAAGCGGCCGATGTGGAAAGACAGGTAGACTCTACCTTAGAGTACCGACCCGCAACAATCGCCTCGTCCATTTGCAAATACCAGCTGTGAAACCGCCAGAGCAACAGAAGCATTCAAGTAGTATCCTGAAGCCATGATCTTATACGAAGTTCGAGCCAAGACATACTTAAAACTCTGTGATTACAATTCGATAATAAAGCTCTCGACAAGGTCGAAGATTAGAGTACGAAGTTGTGCCTACGGCGCACATTATTATGGAACACCTGCTCTGAAAGAGAGTCCTGGAGACGAGGCCCAAACTGCTACGGCATGGCTTACTCCTAAATGATGATGGAAACGAACATGTGGTGGCGCCATCGAACGTAGATATCGACATCGATAAGCATCGTTAAGCTGCGTACTTTTCAAAACAAGCACATTGCTAGCTTGTTTGAATGAGAGAAGCTAATCCACTATCATAACCACTAGGTTCATCCAGGTATTTCAGACTATTCGAAGTTTTCATGAAAGCAAAGATGGACTTCCAGGTGTCCATCGCAAACGACTCCAGCCTCCTCGACCACCTCGCCCGTCTAGCGACCTTCCACGAAACGAGCAGCAGGAGGCTTCTTCAACGACCCTGGTGTGAGCGAGGACAACCTCCGATCTTCCCTTGCCGGAAACCCGTTCCTACCCAGCTGAAGCCGGAGATTCCCATGTCTCCAGCTCCGGATGGCATCGCTCCATGATCCCTAGCGCGCGCTCTCATGGTCGGGCCTGTTCCGAACGGATCCGTATGAGCTTGTTCGTTGGGCTATTTCTGCTCATTCCCATGATGATCATGGTGCTGAAGCCCATTAAAGAGGCGGCGCTTGTTACCACCATTGTCTGCATGTTTGTAGCTGGACTGATATTGGCGATTGCCGCGAATGGAACGGTCAATATTAAGAATATATTTGCTGGCGTAGCGGCTTATGTGGTGGTTTTGGTGGGATGAGCTAGAAAGGAAGCATGGGGGAGAGGGAGCAGATTGTTGGAGGACTGCTAGGGGCCTCTTAGTTGATGTTGTCTTCACACCGGGGCTGTGGCTTGGGTTCTTTTACACTTTGTTTAAAAGGAGTAGAAAGGGTAATTCTAATTCTTAGGATGGACAATACTAAGTCGGAGAGAAAAGAATTCTTGTTACGATAGATAAAGTGTGCAAACCATGGTCGATGTATACCCGAAATATAATTTACGTGCGAGCCATTGCTTCAAAATGGTATCCGACAGCGGCAATGCCATTAGAGAAGCAAAGCTCGATGAGAAGAGGTCTATTGTACGTCCATGTTGTCCTGTCGTAGGCACAGAGGTTACTGTTGTAGCCACGACTACCTAAGTCCCATCCAGACTCAATCTTCTTCGATATGTGCACTACGATCTCCGTACGAAAAACATGTGCAAGGTCCGGCATCTACCGATCAATGTAGGGGTTACAAATGCGCTTGGATGTATACCAGTAAACCTTGTGATAGCAAAAGTAGGTCACTTAACCTAGGTGACCTCTGAAGCGAATTTCATTTCAACTTATCAGTACTGCTAGAAGCGGTAACTAGGACCTTGGTATCGTGTAGAAGGCGGATTGAATCCTCTACAGAAAGGCTACAGAAAGACCGAGTAAAACGCCATGAGTGGACAGGCGAAGAAAGGTAATGCAACTTATATCGGTAAGTGGACCTGCCAGGACTATAATAAGTCTAGGCATACCATCTAACAAGGAACACTGACACCAACGTTAAGATAGATTGAGGTGGTCGAAGCATCAACGATACCAAGATAATTGACAGACAGGGAAAGACCCTTCCAGGTCGCGGTCAATTTCCTGATGCGAACCATCGTGAGAAACCCGCCCCGAATCGCTGAGCCTTCATTTGTTGTCGATGAATGAGTACCACTTCAGCTTCTAGATATTTGTGGAGGCCAAATGCTATCTCGGTATATATCGTCCAGAACGGATTGCTGTTGAGGTTGTTTTGCTTTTCTAGCTAAGTAGACCTGGCTCTCGTGTGCAAAGGCGACATCGTAACCATTCCATCAAGTCTCGGCCATGGGCAATAATCCCGTTCCGCTTGAGAATCAGTCGTCCTGTCTGTAAACTAGATCAAAGCAGGAAACGTCATCAATGGACGGTAAAGTACCAAGGGTCATTCACTGTTTCAGGGCAGCAGACAACCTAATCTCCCTCATCCTTTGCCATGTCTGTGTCTCGGATATCTCCATCCCAGCTGCGCATGATTTCGTATCGTCGTTGAGAATTGAATAATGGAACGAAAGAGAGACAGAGGGGTTGATGAACAAGAACGCTTACCGCGAGTGGCTTCTGAAACTAATAGTCATAGCAAATCCGAAGGGAGGGGGTTTGATCAATGTCTCTGGACCCTGTACATCAAATCATAGCAATGACTCAGATCAAGAAATGAGGAATATCTGTACATCTCGAAACCATCTCAGGTGTTCGTACTCTAAGAAAGTATGTGGAAGAAGAGAAGACCGCGCTCCCGATGGAAATGCTACGACACCAAAGGCTTGGCATTGAGAAAATGCTTGGCAAGTACGGAGTAGAGCTCCTTCCAACCGTCAACCATGCTAATACATCAATCAGTGTGATGCAGTGACTCATTCCTCACGGTCGGATATGGCCGATAGTGACGGCGCGGCCGTGCAGCTTGCGGACCTCTTGCGGCATCCTGAAGACCTCGACAAGATACCCTTCCTCAAGTCGGAGTTCATTCGCAAAAAAGCCGCCGTAGATGGCCAGCTCAAGGTTGGGCTCAAGGAACAATTGGAAGTCACACAGAATGGCATGAACTCAATCAGCGATGGCCAGAGGACTGTCAATCAGATCAAGGAGGAAATGATGAAGATTGACAAGCTCTGCGCCGAAGCCCAGAATATGATACGCGATTTTCCTGACATCAATCTCGTATCTCGGGTGCATAGGAACTTCTCGCAGGTGGAAAGCATGAAGTCGAACATCGAATCGTTCGATGCCCGACTCAGGGACTTGGAGCATCTTCTCCGCGATGATGACCAGGACATCGAGAATCAGCCGAATCTGTTAAACATACACTATGGGCTTACCCAATTACGGGATATCAGGGACGAGGCTATGGGTCAGATCAAGAGGGCGTCCGACACATCACTGGAAAATACGTTGCAGGATCATTTTACACGGTTGGATGACGTGGTAGACTGGTTTGACGACCACTTCGGCACAGCGTGTATGAATCTCATACCTCTTGTGCAAGCAGACAACAGAGGCATGATCGTTCGCCTAGCGTTGATCATCGAAGAGGAGGAGAAAAGTGATAAGAAGGTCAAAGCGGTACAAGATGCGCAGAGAGAATACAAGGACCTCGCCTTGCGCCTCAAGTCCATTGCGGGAGGGCCAAAGCAGCTTCGTGGCTACAATGACAAATTCCTCAAAGCGATTGAGCTCTACGGCCAGCAACAGTTTGATGCCGTCGAGGAAGCTTTTCAGGAAAACCCGGATAAGCTAGGCAAGCACTTCAAGTGGTACTTCAACGATCTCTACGCCGTCAAGGTCGGCATGGTAGGCTTAATGCCAAAGAAATGGAGAATCTTCAAGACCTATACCAACATCTATCACAAGCTCATGCACGATTGGCTTGTCGCCCATCTTGACGATCCCAACTTAGTCCCACCGCAGATGCTTGGTATCATCGAGTGGAGCAGACAATACTACACTAAGATGGCTAAGCTGGAATGGAAGCATGGAGACCTGCAGACCCATGTCATCGATGACCGAGAAAGCGAGCTTATTCGAGAATATCGCCAGCTTATCGTGAAGTCGGTCGACGAATGGATGGATCGAATGTTCGCCACCGACAAAGCGGCTTTCATTGATCGCAGGCAGGATGCTTTGGATACCAACGAGAATGGCTATCTCCGCACCAAGACACTCAGTGATATGTGGCGTATGCTCCGAGAACAGCTGCTGGTGGCTGGTAGCTCCGAGAGACAAGACGTTGCAGAAGGTGTCATCGATGCAATGTTCACAGCCCTTAAATTTCGACAGAGCGCGTGGCAGAAGACGGTTGATGAGGAATCTGCAAAGTTTAAGGGTCCCTCGGCGGATGCCGAAGGTATGAATGCGGTGCAGGACTGGCTACTAGCCGTTGCCAATGACCAGATAATGTGCATAGATGACAACGAGGATGCTGGCCAACTAGGCTACCTGACCCGGTTCCAAAGAGACTTCGAGCCACTCGTATCGCCCAAGTATGCCCAGCATGCGCACAGTGAGCTCGAAAGCCTTCGCGATGGTTTCGTCGACTTAGGAACGCATTGTCTTACAATCTTCGTATCTTTGATCTTCAGAGTGGATTTTAGACCCACGGTCTCCGAGTTCTTCACGTCGAAGTGGTTTGCCGAACACGGTATAAAACGCATCACCACCACTTTCGACGACTACCTTAATGAATATGCTAAATCCCTGCATCACTCTCTTCTCGACATTCTGATCGAAGAACTCTCCGACGAGCTTCTGGTAGCCTACCTGTCCTCAGTGAGGAACAAAGGCGCCAAATTCCGACGCTCGGATCCGTTCACCGAGAAATTCAAGGACGATGTGCTGACAGCTTTTGAGTTCTTCCAAAGTCTACATGAGAGGGAGGAAATGGCTACCTTGACCGTCGAGTTCGCGACCATCAAGCAAAAGTGGCGGGTGGTCGATTATCTTGTCCGGATGCTGGAGTCCGACAAAGCTGCTGTGCCGGCTGTGTACGAATCTTTCAAGAGGGATTACTGGGACCTTCAGATAAGCTGGGTGGAAAGTGCACTGAGAACCAGAGATGATTGTGACAAGAGCTTGTTGAGCAGCGTAAAGGCGAAGGCTGGCGAGACGAATGTGGAGAGGGGACCGGAGACAATCATGAGCAAGGTGAAGTGAAATCGCCGACCTTCTTTTCCCCACGTACTAGAACGTAAACTCTCAAATAAGCGTTTCATGTCAGCCTCCGAGAACCAGCGGCAGACTCGGGCACGCCCGTACTGAACGCGAGGACTACGCAGGACCCGAGCTTGCAAGCCAAACGCCCACTTGGAACTGGATACTTCCACGCTGTAGTGCCGGAACGATAGCGGTCCACGAACCCGTCGTGGATTGGGTACGAGAAGTATGTCTGGCAGAATAATCTGGACCGATACGTTGACGAGATCTGAGAGGCGAAGAAGATCACTGGAAATCGACGTCGGCAGAAGCCAAAGCTTGAGATTCGCATGAAATAGCTGAGGGTCTGGAGGAAATGTGGGGGCGAGCGAGACGTAGGTGAGATGTCGCACATACCGAAATGTCCAATGGGAAAACGTCTGTTAGAGATACCACTTCATGCACACCGAATATTTTGGACGAGATGGATTTGGAAGAAAAGGGGAAGAAGAACATGTCTCTCTACTGCCAGCAGCATAACCAGACGCTTCTGCGCCCTCTATGCGCAACCGAAGTTAGAAGCCACAATCTAATTCCGTTCACGAAGCACATTGTCAATGTTCTCAATCCCAATCTGCATATGTCATTATAGCGCGGCCCCGTCAGCCAGAACAGCCCACGTCGCCGACCTCGCTCACCTCCCTCCTCTGCCAACTTTCCTCTCCTTCGTGCCCCCCCCCTTTGCGACCCGCCCACCACTTACCTTCGCCATTCCTAATCCTCTCCTCTGACTCTTCGGATCCGTCCTCCTCCCATTCATCCCACCCCTTCCGCTCCCATCCGCCCTTCCGCCCCGCAAACGTCCACCACGCCCACCTCTGCCATCACTAAACCTAATCGTTTTCGCTGGCTTCTCCGATTTCGCACCGTCCTCATCAACATCCATCGCATCCCCATTCGCAGCTTTCTCTCGCTTGTTGCTGAACTTCAGCCGGCCACCCCTACCCCGCTGTACCGCATCTCGGCCTTTGATGGCGTCCACGTAGGCGTTGATACCACCTTCAAGACTTATTTCCTTGCCGTTACTCTTACCGTCGGCATCGAAATCCATAGCCATGGGATCGTCGGAGTCAGAGTCGCCGGTGCCGATGACCAGCTTGCCATCGATGTTGACTTTCCCTTTCTGTTTCGACGGCTGTTGTCGTCGGGCAGGCTTCGAAGAAGAGATATTCCCCAACGCTTTTCGATCTAGGAGATCCAGGGGTGAATCCTCGTCTTCCATGATATACGTCCTCCCACCATATCTCCCACCACGATCGTCCTCGACATCAGAGCCCGCGCCATCCTCTTCATCAGATGATGACTGTATAGCAGCATCGAATTCGCTCTCAAATGCCCCCCTCCTCTTCGCACCTTGTGTCTCCTCAGGAGCACCATCCGCCTTCTTCCTCTTCGCCCGCTCCTTTGCCTTGCGGATATTAGCCAGGAACTTCCGATCGTTCTCTGGCGTGTACTTGTTGATCTGATCGTAGCCAAATCGTCGAATGGCGCGCTCGAGGATGTGTTTGACCTTCGCGCGGAACTGCGCTTTGTGCTCGCGCGACCAGGACATGAGACCTGGGATCAGGGTTTCCAGACGGGGCTGCACGATAGTTTGGGAAAGGGAGATGATGGCGACTTTCACGAAGCCGAGCACGGAGCGGACGATCTCGCGGGACGCGGAGGTGAGGAAGAGCGAGAGGGTCTCGAGCATATCTCCTATGGTCGATTGGGAAAGCTGGCTGTGGAACTCGTATAGTATCCGGGTCAAGGCGGTGATGGAGGCCGAGACCATGTGGGGTGTTGAGCCAACGAGACCTGCGGAGACCATGGTGAAGAATTCTTCGAGGCTGGCCTGCACGTCTGGACTGTCCGAGGGCATGTGCGGGATCTTGCTCTGCGCGATGGTCCCGCCTGCGGACATCTTGGTGGCCATGAGGACAAGGAGGTCAAATGCGGCGCTGCGGGCCTTCTCGTTGACTTCTTTGGCGGAGACGACGACTTCGGATAGGATGGAGGGGATGAAGTGGAGGTCGGATGCGGGTAGGTGTTGAATCACCGTACTGATCGCGGAGAGGCGATCGTGGCGGCAAGGGGGGGTGGCGGAAGCGGCGGCGTTGAGTAGTAGGGTCTGGAGCTCCGAACTGCGTTCTTGAAGGGCCTGCAAGCCGGTGGGCGAGGTTGCAAGGCGAGGTAGAAGCTTGTAAGCTTTCTTCTGGAGTTGAGGATCCGATGATTGGGGAAGGGTGAGGGCAGCGAGAGAGAAGAGCGTTGGATACGTAGAGCGTGGAAGGTATATCGAGATCGTGATTACAAGATCCATCAGCGTGTGTGGCTCGGGAGGCATCCGCTCTGATGGCGGTTGCTTTTGAATTTGTTTGGTGGCTTGCATTTGAGGCGAAGCGGTGGCGAGTGCATTTTCTAGAAGTGTGGTAACCCGTGCGAAGGTTTCAGAGAGCTCGTTGGCTGGAGTGATGCTTAGGTATGCGTTGATGCATTGCAATATGTGCCCACGATATTGTGGTAGAGTCTGACCGTACACGTTGAAAAGAACCGACAGGAGATTGCTTGCAAAAGTTGAAAGATGACCTAAATTTGACTGCGCATCTGCTCTGGTTATTCTGCACTGGAGTAGGATTTCAGCTTCAGCAGCTTGGGGAGACAGTACTTCTTGATTAGATTCTACTAGCGTTTGCAACGCTCTACACACGTCCACTCTGAGGTCGGTTTGTTTGTATAACACGTTAGATAGAAGCTCTGCAAAGCTCTGATCGAAAGAGGAACGTAGATCGAGGGGTAGATAACAGTATCCAGGCAGCAGAGCCCACGTTTGCTGCACCAGAGTTTCGAAGATCTTAACCTGCATAGTCTTTTCCGAGTCATTGCTGTCGAGCACTCTTCGGAACATCACCTCGCTTAGTGGCACGAATTCCGATCTGAAATGCGATAATGTCGTATTTGAAACATGATCTCGCAGAATGGGAAGTAGCCATGCTCTCCCTGGCTGATCTGCTTTTGGGTCGGCGAGATTTAAGGGGAGCAGATCAAGGACCGCCTCTGGACCCATTGCTTCAACAGCCCTGCCCAAAACAGCATCGGCCTCTTTTTTCCCACTGAACGAGTCATTGCCTCGCAAGTCGCCGACGGCCCTAACAATGTCACTAGTGATGGAAGCTGACCTCCATCTCAGGCACTCGAACAGAGTAGAAAGGACATGGAAGACCTCCATCCACGCTGCTTGGTACTTCACGCTCAGCAGGGTAGTCGCAAGCTTCGCAAGCTTCTCAAGAGCCTTTTGATCATATATTGAAGTTCCAAATATCACAGAATTTGGTATACAATTGACGAGGAATGATATCAAGCATTCCGAAGCGGATACACGGATATTATGAGATGAAGAAGCAAGAAACCCAGAAATCGATTCGAAAAGCTCCGGGAGCTTTTGAAATGTAGCTTCCGGATCGATCTGCGCCGACACATCGTAGCCTCTTGAGATAACGGCGATCCAAGGAGGCAAAAGCTGGGAATCGCCATGAGAAGGACGCAATTCGGATATAGCCTCCATCAAGCGTGGAAGCTTTGCGCTTGATGAACCGTCCGCCATTCCTGCGAATATCATCTCAAAGACGTCAAATGCGGCCATTGTAAGGTATTCGTTGCTTGATCTGGAGATGTTCATAAGTACTGCGCACAAAGACTCGATTTTCTTGCTCGGCCAGCCCCCAGAAGCGCCTGCAATCGTCTTAACCAGCTGTAATGAATGCATGAGGCCTGGAGCGTGTTGTTCGTCCGGTCGATGACTCTTCGACTTATTCCTCTGACTGACACTTGCTGCCACCACCTCCTCTAGACTTCGTAATGCTGTTTCGGCGCACATATCTGCGGCCGGGTGATCGATCGCAGGGCTAGGTGGGGGGTTTTTCAGGACTCGCACTATTGCGTCTTGCGCTCGCTTTCGCACCTTCGGTCGGTGGTCGACAGCGAGCGTGAGCAGTCCAGCGAGGGCTCTTCGAGGCCCCACCTGGGCTTGTGGTAGAGCCCAGGCTGCGGCATCCTGGGCCACGAGCAGCGACTCGAGACATCCTATGGAGGAGCGTAGCAAAGGCGCTTCAACATCAGCATGCGTCAAGGTTGGCGCAAGCGCAGACAATATCTGCGGGAATTTGGAGCGCAGTAGGCCGGTAGGTACATGTGAGGTAACAAGATCGAGGAGATACACAACTGAAGTCGCTAGCTCCTTGTTAAGGATCCCGTCGGGCGATATCGACTGGCTGAGCAGGGCTAGCAAGGCGGCGAAGTAGGCTGTGGGTGTTCGATCACATTTCTGCTCTCTTAGTGTATCCTCCACTGCCGAGAGGACAACAGCAGTCTGGTCAAGGTTAGCAAAGTTTTGGCACGTTAAAAAGGCGTTGGCGGGACTGCGTACTTCGCGCTGATTCTGGAGTCTTGGAGATCGAATCTTTTCTAGCTTCTCATTGAGGGACATCTTTCATACTCTCACACCTCAAACATCGCTGGATCCAACCATAACGACTTGACTTCCCTTTTTTCTGTAGCGTCGTTTCTGTGGCATAGCTTATCGATAACAAATCGACGCGAAGGCGATAACCTTAGCGAAAGCGGCGCGGGATCACTCGGACCGGAATGCTTGGACCCATTCCGACGTATGGTACTTCACATCGAAGAATACTTTAGATGATTGGAGAAAACACTTAGGCAAATTGTCACGGATTGAAATACTTGGATGTGATGAGCATGAGCAATTCTGTTGTTACTACATGTTTTGCCTGTCCATGCTTAAACTCACGAAGTTGTTCTCCCAGGAGGCTTCGATACTTGTCGGTTGACCTGCGCTCCAGCTGCGAACAACCTCTGTGTGAATCCCATGCCTAAGAAGAAGATCCGCCCTTCCGTCCAGCCTCCTTGGCTGCCTCGCTGCCTTTCTCGAAAGATCCGCTGGATGCCTTGCCGCCCATGGATGCAATCTCCTTCTATAGATGGTCTTAGGATGTCAGGTATCTACCTGAAAGAAGTAATACATACCTGCTTGTCCGGGTCCATAGACGCGAAACCACCAGCGCTGCTCTGGCCTCCCTTTTGGGCTGCTGCCTGAACGTCCTCCTTGGGGCGGTTGGCGAAGTTGCCGGGATTATCGTTGCCGGACATATTGGAGAAGTATGGTTTTCAAGTGTGGTCAGGTAATGTAATAATTCGGGTATATGTTGTCTCGAAAATGACTGATAAAGATTCAAACTATGATCGAAGTGGAAGGTGAAGTTGTATTTAAGGTCCACGTCTGTCGTTGCCTAGCCTTGACGTAAGTGAGGTCATGATGTCAGAAGTGATGCATCCGCGTGTGGGGGAACAGGCATCTAAGCGGAAGTGGATCATTGGCATGCGGAGAGACCAATGACCATGGGATCCCCACCCGTGGAGTAGAGTTTGGGAGTGACAACGCCTGGGCCTCCTACTTAACTTGTGGCAATTGCGAGGCTACCACTGATCGTCTATGTCTCTCCATTCCAGGAAGTATGTATGGCGGGTTCAGACTGGAGCCTAGTCGTCGCGAGTGGCTCGGGTTTGCTGCTGCTATTTGCTGTGCTGAAAAGCTTGGTTGGATTGACTTTAGCTGTTGCGTTGACCTCGAAACCGCGACCCCCCATTCATCTAATACCTTGGCATTTGCTGAACTGTTTTTCAGGCCGGTTATTCTGGAACGCTCGCGCACGGGAAATGAATATCAAGATAAACAAAAAGGCACACGGACGTTTTCACTATGGGCCCGTTTGGTTGGAATACCTAGCGTGTGATCGTATAAACGTTGATCAATGTCGTGCCTCCAATGCTTTTGGGAACTATCTTGATGTTGTTCACCGTTATCTCCGACGAAGGTGAGCGCTCCAGTAAAAGCCGGCCCGAGTATAGACGTGGTTTTCGAATTTGTAAGGGTAGTTGTGTGGCTTACACCGTGAATCTTCTCTAGGTACTTGGTGCGCAATGGCGAATGCTGTATACTTGAACGCCCCGCCCAATCATGTATTCCCTCTGAATGACCATCATCGTCAGCTGCTCTCCGCTGTTGTCACGGAGGCCTCAGGCTTTTGCTTGGGAGGCTCGGCGCCGGGCGGAGGGGCTGCCGGCGGTTGCTGTGGCGTGGGTGTATTTGTGCTGACTGCGCTCAACCGTTGATCCAGAGCTTTCAGTGCCAATGCTCTCCTTCGTTCCGCTTCCTCCCTCTTGCCGCCACCACCTCGCCGGCCTCCTGGGTTGAGAAGACTCGGCAGACCACCTTCTCCCCGAGCTGTGGCCTGTTCGTTGCTCGACTCAACTTCCTCGGCGGAAAATGGAGTGCATACATGCAGAGCCACTAGCGCATGGTAGACGCCGTCTGCAACAGCAGCTATTGGTGGCTGTACGACGTCCGGCCAGAAACACGCGAACGCAAACGTTTCCGATGCATCTCCGCGTATCTCGCTTCCTCCCGTACCGGCGCTCGAAAGGTCTGGCTGCTTTTTGTAGAATCGTAAATATGTCCAGCTGGTTAAGAAGCCCAGCCACCCCAGCACCAACGCGGTATCCGTACCCAACACAACCCCGGACAAGGTATTCACTACGAGAAAGATGGCGGGAAAGTGCTTAACGCGGATCTTGATAATGCCTTTGAGGACGGTGACGGTATGCTCAGGCACAAGTTGTTTGAAGGCGACCAGAAAAGCGCTCTGCAAGGCAACGGAGCCTTGAATAGTAGCCCAGCTGCACATGGAATTAGGCAACACAGAAACATTGCACAATGGGACAGAGCTAACGCTTGTTCGGCTTCTCTGGTGATCGCAAACCACAACACGTAAAGTAGGGATGCAATGAAGTTTGGCAGAAGGGTCCCCAAGAGCACGAATTTGCCGAACTCTTTGGAACCCCAAGCGCGCTCAAGATACCTGCCACCAAAGAGGATCGTGGCGACGGCGATGAACAGAGTAAGAATGTTCTGCTCTGCGAAGGTAGCCGTGAAGTAGGCCCAAGGATAGAACAGCGACCTTTGTGGAACAAGGGCAAGGAAGTCTTTCGATGACCCTAGCTGGAAGCGCGCAATCTGGAAGATGGTGGAGGTGACAAGAGTCAGAGCCAGGAGGACTCTTGTCAGTGGGGGAATATTGATGCGTAATTGCATGGCGCGCCTGTTGCTCGGTAGACAGTATATCGTAGAAGGACTTCAGAGTTCATATCGCTGCAGGCCACGGAGCTAGGATCTGGAGCAACCAAAAACAGAGCAGTTGGCGCGTGGCTTCACCGAAGTCTAGCCGTTGATCGCCCTACTCTAACAGCCAACCAATCACGAACGCCTTCACCGGCCTGTCACAGATTAGTCGATCCACCCATTGCTTCTACCGCCCGACTGCTCGGACAAGACTACTTTGTACTTATCCCCTCCGTTGCACAGGCCCCTGGGTGCTTACGACAGGTGCATTGAGAGAAGAGCAAACACGGATCGCATCTCTACCATCGACCTCAAGCACGACCGCCAAACTAGGAATCTACCACGAAAAGGTACCAAAGGAGATCGCCCGGTCTCAGCCCCACCTCCCCCGGGTCCGTGTACCAACGAAATTCCCAAACGACAGGGCATCATTCCGTGCATCTTCCTAGCAGCTTCGGGAAGGCTAGTTTAGTCTGGGAACAACTCTTGACGCTTCCATGTCTGCCTCGAATCCCTTCATGATTGCAATTTTCGACTCCCCCCCGCCCTTGCGATTCTGACCCACCCGGGTCATCCAGAATCCGTCTACCGAGAGTTCCATTTTCAAACAATATCGTGAATCGAAAATCGCCTTTATCTGCTATTCATCGTATGCGGCTCGGCGACTAGAACTGGTTCCACCATGCCTCCTGTAGGGAACACGTTGACCGCCGACCATGTGAACTATCTTATCTGGAGGTACGACTCCCAACCCGATAAATTTGCCATGTTTGATGGACGATGTACATACTGACGTTGAAAAACAAGATATCTTCAAGAACAAGGTACAGATCTGTCAAAGACCGCCTGACAGGCGGCGTGTCTTTACTCTACGCAACTAACGATCACAAAGGTCAAGCGAGAGCCGCTGTCAATCTCCAGCGCGACTGGCGGAACGGTCAAGATCCAGAAAGTCTACCCTTTGCAAGAAGTATCAAAACATTAGCCTTGGTCAAGCTGGTGCACAAAGGCTTGTTGTACTACGATGCCGAGCAAGCGATTCGACAAAAGCATGTAAGTCTGCGGATCTCTTTTCTATGAGGCGAACAACATCTAAGTTACTCAGCATGGCACACCGGCTCAACCATTCTTCGGCGTAGACACTGATGGAATTAATGCTGCGACTCCAATTCGAAATGGGGGCGAAGAAGAAGCCACTACCGAGTCACGGGCTTCCCCACGATCGCGCAAACATGGACGGGAAAACGCAGCAAACGGCCTTGGACTAGACATTCCGACTTCGGCCCCATCAGCCAAGAAAATCCGCCGAAACAACCATGAAAGGGAGTCCAGCGGCAACGGCAACGGCCACAGTAACAGCATGGAGATTGACCAGAATGGCGACACGGATGCGCGGGCAGAACCGATCTCAAGATCGCATTCGCCAGGCGCAGAGGAGGACATGGATGCATACGACGATGCGCCAGCGCCCGAAGACACATGCATCGGCATGCCTGTGACGAATGGGCCAAGCGTGGGTGTTCAAAGCGACAAGGTTGCCGAGCTAGGGACCGAAACAACCGTCCTGACCCTGCCCGCCGGGAAGCACGTGACCCACACCGCCTGGAACCCGCAAGATCCCTCCCTTCTAGCCATTGCCGGCGATGCGCTATGCCGTATCTGGGTCGTCGCCAAGACCTCGCCGGAGGACGAAGACAGCCCGACGAGCCATAGACATGTCGACATGCTCGACTCGTTCGAGGGCTCGCTGGTCTCGACGATGGAATGGAGCCCGAATGGTGATACTCTGGCCCTGGCTACCCGAAGAGGTCCCTCCTTATGTGTTGGTCTTGTGTCTTTGTGGACCAAACATGGAAAATCGATAGATGAATTACCTTCCACAGAAGACATGGTTTTGACCTTTAGATGGAGTCCTACAGGCGAACACCTACTGGGAATCACCAATTCTGGTGCCGGGGCCAGTACTATAATCATTTGGCACCTCCAGGATTCAGAGTTCAAGTCCGAATATAGAGTTGCCGGTATTGTACGCGATGCAGCATGGACAGGCGACATGGAATTCATGATCTGCGGCCATGATCTGATCGAGGAATACACTTTTGATGGTCAGGCCATCTATGGGAAACGGGCTCTTCCCACGCATCCACCGCGTAATTGGAGCCACATACGTTTCGATACCATAACACGTATCACTGCCATGGTCGCCGAAGACGATGGCACACTAGCGGTACTCGATGACTCTGGCAAGATTCGAGTCGCAAGGGTCCACACAGCTGAGATCACCGCGCTCGCCTTCCAACCAATACCCAACCCCGCGTCTTACTCCCCTTCTTCACCTCGGCTCCTGGCGACTTCGGCACTTGATTGCAGTATCAAACTTTGGGATGCTCAGCGGCCATTCGACCTCGTGACTTCTCTCAGTCTTGGTTCCTCCAACCCGCCCATGGCTATCAGCTTCACAGCGGACGGCTACCTTGTAACAGCAGCCAATGGGAACCGGGTCGTGATCTGGAATCCTGAGAAAGGCGGGGTGCCATTGGCGACTTGGAAAGGTGAGTTGAGTCAATGGCAGGGTTCTGCAATGAATGGGTTAGATCACGACAGTGGCATAGGAGAAGAGGAAGAAATACCGCCGCATTCACTCAGTTGGGATGCCCATGGTGGGAAGCTAGCGTTTGGATTAAGGAATCAGGTATGTCCTTTAACTTCCGTTTGATCTCGGCATCGCAGTCTGACGACGTCCGAAGGTTGCCATAGTAGACTTCCGTTCTTCGCCGCCAAGATGAGAAAACGTTTTTATAGCTTTACGTCTGCCAGCACCTTGCGTTGGATAAGCTGTGTTTTGGGGCTCTGATCATCCAACGCTTGAATTCATTGCTAGACACCATCGCCAGGATGCATTTTCAGATACGACGCTCGGACAATAACAGCATCTCTAGCTTGATATTGTCACGGGGCTGCCTTCCATGGGTGCGGAGCGAGAAGTCTAGGATCGCAGCCGTCGTGCATAGTCTTAGGTGTTCGGAGTGAGGCATGGTCAACGTTGTTGAAAGATACCAGGTGCTGCATTTTGCGTTCATGTTGTTTTACGGCGGAGACCATATCAGGCGTATGTGGACTACCTCTGCTGTACTCGTACCATAGTGCTAGGCCAGGTCGTCGATGGGATGTGTCACGAATCCGAAGTACCTATCAAGTATCCGTTACGTCTAGACCAGCCCACTAGTAATGTGTGACAATGCACACGATCGAGGCATCGAAGTTCTTCAGCAGACTTCCGTAATGGTCATAGTAAAGTATCTCACTTCGCTAGGCCTAGACAAACTTTAAACTCAACGTCCAGCTGACGAGCGAAGAAGAGCTCACCTCTTCCTCGGTCGCAGCGTTCTTCTTCAGTGCTCTTGATAACAGGCATCGTTCAAGCATGCATCCTCGCACCAGAAATGACTTATGTCGAGGTGAGCGGTTTCCAAAATTCCTCGCAACCTCAAAGCCCCCACAACGTGTCCTGTCAAACCCTCGCTACTGCATGCACACTGTTCTTCATGCATACCCGCCTTCACTGCTGCATATGTCCGTATTCGCTTTCGGAAGCTTTCTTCGAACAGCCGTCCCTCTTTGGCTCTTCGGGTTGTTCGGGGAAGAGCAACACTGCATCCTGAAGCGCGCTTGCAGCTTGACAGGTTGGTTGTACATGCGCTCTACTCTTCACTATGTTTTTATTCCGCCGTTCGGTTCGACGAGTATGGCGTGTCGAAGTCGGAGAACCATGTCCAATGGCCTACTCCGTCGGGGAATTGACTTTCTACGTATCATCACATGTCGGCTTCTCATCGGGAGAAGCAGGATCTCCTCCCAACAGATATTTCTGACAGTCAATCTTTCGCAGAGCCTCATCGATGACGTTGAAAGATCGTGATCCTTCCCATTTGTCTAGACTACCTTAACCCCAAGCGTTTTCCTACCCCCATCGATGTCCTCCCAGTCCAGATCCATGTCTTTCAACTCAACGACAAAAGTACATGTTCTTTGATAAAATCCAATCGCCACCAATGCCGCCTCCAACGCTCGCTCAAGACCGCCTCGCCCGCGCACAACACGCCAACACCACTAATCACTCCTCACATTCCAACAGGGGGCGTGGCGGCGCATCCTTTTCCGGCTTTGCGCCACGAGGTAATGCATCATCCGCTTCTGGTACTAGGGGCGGAAGAGCAGCCTCTACGACCACAAGCGGAAGCGGAGGAGGTGGGGTAGGGCAAGGGAGAAGCGTAGGAGGTGAAGCACGCCTAATGGGTGAAGAAGCGCGAGGGGCGCGCAACAACGAGATGTGGGAGGACCGGCAGCGGCGGCATAAGGCGGCCATGGTGTTGGGGAGCTGGGAGATGTTGGCTTGGTATGCGATTGCTGGGGATGAGGTAAGAGTGTGTCTTTTTCTCCTTTGTCTTTGGTGTAATGAGGTTGTGCCGAGGGGCGATGGGGGAAAGGGGCCGGGGGGGGGATGTTGAGAAGAACTGAAGTAGCCAAGAAGACTAGTGAGTGATGGTAATGGCTTACATTCGCAGAAGTCCATCCCCCAGACACGACTCCGCTTCCAGAGGATGTTGATCGGGATGCCGGACAAGGAGAGCAGCGATGAATGGGAGGATGAGAAGAGCACCGGAGACGATGACGCTGGGACGGGGAAAGGGGCTGGGTCTGGCAGGAAGAAACATTAGCTGCATCGTGCATTTCCACCCATGGCGCGAGGTCTGTTGCCTGGAAGCTGTCAAGGCGAGAGGCGGGTAAAAGCGTGACGATGTATCTATTCGGTTTTTGTACGTCCTTTCCAATATGTACAGCATACGATACCCTTCAACGCAGTTTTCATTTCCACATTGTCCATCCAGGCCCTCGGCTATCCATCGAAACTTCACTAGTACATATGTAGAACGAGTCGTCAATTTCTGAACGCTGATCCAGCAGTTCTTCCCTGATGGGCTCGTCATTGAGCATACTTTCCGCGTCACCTACCTGCCTCCGTTCGCTAACCTCCCGATTTCTCATTCGGCTACGGATAGCCGCGTGCATCCCAAGCGTCAATCCTTGGGTCTTATCCCTCATGACTGCTGATGGTTACTGCAGCGGTTCCGAGCTGGACGATAGACGGTTCAGATGCAGGTAGACGTCTGTGCCGTAGCTGGAGCGCGAATTCATGTTAGCGGGAAGCAAGGGAGTGGATGAATTGAGCGCAGTGGAAAAGGGACGACTGAGCGAAGTCAGGGGAGGGTACGCACCCTTCTAAGCTGATGAGCTTCAGATCGCCGCCAAAGTATCTCGCGTACAATCTACTGATAGGTAACCCATATCCGAATCCCGCCATGGGTGCTTTGAAATCACTTTTATTGAAATCCGGATCCAGGTTCGGCGTCGTTTCAACGGTCGTATACATATAAGTCCACACCAATGGAATGGCACTCCTCGGTATTCCCCCTCCCTCATCCGAGATCTTGATCGTTATGTCTTCTTTCCCCTCTGCAATAATGACCTTCGTCACGGGAAATTCCTGCTTGTCTTGTCCATGCGTCTCAACGACTGCTCGGAGACTGTTCTTTAAAGTCTCGAACAGCATGTGAGTCAGATGCCCTGGGACATACATGAATTCTAGCCCGGGTTTGCAGACCAATTTCACTTTCGGGGCATCGAATAGCCCGTAATGGTCCTCGCACACGAATCGCGCATTCTCGATAGCTTCCTGAGCAAGTTCCCGGACATTGGTTTTCGTGCAGATGACGCCGACGTAATTGGGATCTGAATGCGAGCGTTGGTCGGTGAGAGCGATGTGTTGGCCTATCAGCATACGAATGCCTATTCGAGACATGTAGAAGCGATCGAGGAAGGATTGGATGTTCGCATCGATTTGCATTCGCTGTCGGTTCCGTTTGTATTCTAGAATTCCTTGAGCGACCGTCGTGACAACGCTGTCGTGCCGCCGTTTGATGTTCTCGAGAGCTTTCGCAAAGCGTTTATTATAGTCATTCAATTCGGGCGGCCAGTCGTTGCCGTCATCGGTGGAGGCGTAGTACCGGCGGGAGGAGGTGAGACCCTTGCCGTTGCCATTTTGGCGAGAGGCGTATTGCCCTTGCTTTACGCTGGGGTTCTGAGTAGTGTGACTCAGGGTCTTTGATTCTTGACCGTTGCGCTTTGGAGATCGGATTAGGCGTTCGCGTATGTCGGACGAAAGGTTGGGTCTCGGAAGGGTTGTGAGTTCCTTAATTGACGGTTAGATTGCCATTGATGCCTCTATGGCTCCAGCATGTCCTACCTCGAATGACTGCGCATACCAGTCCTGCACCTTCTTGATGGACGGCATCTCATTCAGGTGATCTGGGAGTTCCCCAAGCTCTTGTACGCGGTGCGCCAGCCGTATGGGAAGCTCCTCGGAAAGAAACTGTGAAGCGCGGAATAGGGTACCTTCATAGACGATAGTCAGCCATATCTACGCACACTTCAAAGCTTGAATTTGGCTACCTGTCGATGGCTTTTCCCCAAATTGAACCATCTGCCGCAGGCTGACACCGGTAGCTGGGAAGCCTGAATAATGCTTGATGGTCTCCATCAACCTCTCCGAGGCCTTCCATGACATCTTGCCCGCCGTTGGCCACGCCGCCGGCCTTTTTCAATATATACGAGACTATATTGAATGTAATTCAGAAGTCTGCGTGGGGGAGACTCGACGTAGATCTCCACGTGCTCTACCGGCTTAAAGGATAAGGTAAGGTATGGGCGAAGGGAGCGATTTCAATCGAACATGAATTCGCTATATCATCAAAACAGAAGTATGTAAGCACACATATATCCAGACATAGGATGATGACTCCCTTGCATTACGCATAAACATGGCAATTTCGAATAAACCATGCCCTCCCACTTCCTTGACTCTTGAGTCACCTCACTCAAAAGGCTGGACAAAGATGGCCAGCCACGGCCCGAGGTCCGGTCTTTTTTCCCCACAATCTCGCTTATAATACCCCTGTCATCGTGCCCCTCTTCTCCCGTCCTTTTCTGTCGTTGCATGTGACCAGCATTAGTAATGTTGCCCCTTTACTACCTACTTCTGGGCTTTGCAAGTGTCACAAAACTTTCTCTGTTCTTCACTATCAAACAGCAAGAGGTTCCTCAGAACGGAGAACAATACTTTCAGTACAGTGAAACTCTCAATCAACTGATCACGTTCTTTCTCATTCTGAAGGACCTCCGCAATTGGGTAAAGAAGCTTCATCTGTCCGCCAGAGCTGTTGAAGGCAAAGGGGTCCATGATGAAAACTTGTGGCTTGAGATGGAAGATATGTCTGTACTTTGCCATCGAACGGGACCTTCATTCGGTAACCTACGAGCTTGGGAAAGGTCGGATAACAAGGTTATACCATGTGCAGTCGTGATCTCGATGAAGCGTGTATGATACTCTACCCAACTGCTGAAAGCATCGCAAGCACTCTGGTCACCCGATGAGTATGCTCTTTAACTCGCTGAATTGTAAGGATAATGAAATGAGCCTTCCAAATCTACTTCGTAGTCTGCTGTTGAGGCAAGAGCTTGATCAACATCCATTTCCGTAGCTGCGGCAACACTTTGCTTCGGTCCATGTTCTCTTTGACACTATTACTCCACTCTTGGGGCAACCATGTCTCCTTTTTCAACCCATTTCAAAGCCTGAATTTGTCTTCCATAACATGCCGTACCCTCTTCCTCGCCTTGGAGGTATACCCATGACCCCAAAGCAGATGGATGACGGTCCACAGGATACCAAAGCCCGGTCTAGCGACACGGTCAGTGCCTACAAGCGGTATCTCAGCTACATAGTCGTAGCCGTACTGCTCTTGTTATGGCTCAGATCCCTTATCTCGTCCCCAAAGCAGAAGGACAGAATACCGTTCACACACGATCCTATTGAAAAGTACCTCGTCCACAAGCTATATTGCTCGCCCTGGTGAAGTTGCTAATAAAGTTGTCTAGCTACTTCAACCATTACGAGGGGCATCAGGAATGTGGGATATCATCTACAGACCTTTACATCCCACCAGTCATTGGCAAGGTTGATAAGCATACCCACTATTGCCCCAACCGAGCAACCCTTCTCGAGGCCATGAGCGGTGGTGGTCGTCACGGTTTCGACGCACCCTTCCATCCAGCAGGCTGCCATTATCGCTGGTACACGACTCCCGAGATTTGCATGATCTTGGAACGTTTCGACGCCATCATTTTCATTGGCGACGACATGATCAAAAATATATATGCAGCTTTCAACATGTTGCTTCGCGAGAACATCGCCCTAGGCGGCCTCAAGCAGTGGGACATGAAGGAGAGCGAACGTGAAACTTGCAGATGCGACAACCAGATTACAAGGCCGGAGTGCGACAAATATACTGTGACCAACAGCGAAGACGTCAGGAAGAACGACATCGGAAGCGGGCATCCAAACCCTTATTTCTGCAATCGTACGAAAAGCATTTTCTTCTTGTACTACGGCTCTAGGCTGACTGACTATGATAGGCATACAGCATTATTATCTGCCCATAGTCACGTCCCCTGCACCAGAAGAGCTGCATACCACTTTCACCACAACCCTTGCCAAGGACCCGGACTCTTACAAGCCCATACCCGTGATTCATTCGCTTGGTCTAGCCACCTCACTGTCTTGGTCTGCAGCAACAGATTCTATGGATGAATGGGTGGCTCTGGCCGATGCTTCCCAGCGCAATGTACCATTTCTCTGGCTGGGGCCAAATGCAGCTGGCCACCTCAAACCACCAGGACAGATCATGAGCCAAGGCAACAACGCCCTGTGGCATTATACAATCGAGATGGCGAAGGAAGCAAGGAGTAGAGAGCTGGACTCTCTTGGACTGTACAATCTCACGCTGCAAGCGGCTAGCTGGGATGGCAGCAATTACGCCCAACGTGTGGCCCTGGTTCAAGCTATGATGGTGAGACTACCTCTGTACTGACGTTGGTCGCGGACGTTAACTAATGGGCGTTCTCACAGGTCGTCAATTGGCTCTCAAGACTCGAAACTACCTGAAGTTCATTGCTGCAATTATGATACTCTGAGCTCGACATGGAGCGGAGATGCTCCTAAGTCTGTCCTTCAACTTTCAGCATGTAGATCGCTGTCCTAGAGGAGAGCGGAAAGCCGTCAGCAGACATCAACTGATTGCTCATCGCTACCAACCTCAAATAGCTCATCCTCGATAGCTTTTACTAGAGGTTCATAGGCCTTAAATAATCAAACGAACGTTCATCTGGCATCTCAATACATGCATCATCGAATGCTTGCTTCTGTCTCGTCGCCTCATTAAAGCCATGATCTAGCTGTACTTGAAAGATCTAGATATCTGGCTTCGATCTCGACTGGACAGTCCGCCCATTCACATTGTGACCTCTCCGTCTTGGTTATTCATGGCGCCGGGTGACGAGGCCTTCTAAACTCGAAAAAACAGCCCTGACCAATCAAGTCGCATTTGGCTTCCGTCTTGGCACTGATCATCGTCTGCGGACTGCGAGCTTCAAGCGGGTTCTACATCCAGGCGTGTCGCGTCATTCTTGTTTATTTCAGATGTTAACGATGTTGCCCAGGATCACCACTCCCATCAAAATTCATGGAGGCAAAGCGTGGACTTAAGGCCTCAGCCTCGGCTGTGGAGCTCTGGATCGGGTCGTAGAGACGGCTGCCTGTTAGGCTTGAGAAGCTCTCATGACGCGCAAATTACGCTGCCATGAACGCAGGATCGCGCACTTCAGCGAGCATCCGTTATTCCGTCTACCTGACGCCAGGATGACCAGCATTGACGTGAGCGGTCAGCCTGATCCAGATGTTGAAGAGGCTTCCCTCCGCTCGCGAGCCTCAAGTGTGGTTACGACTGGGACCAAATTTAGCATTTCTACATTGCCCAACGAGGAATATTCGCATCTTGACAATGTGCTGGGAAGGCCTGCACGTTCGGCCGCAACACGGCCGCGCTCAATTTTCAGCGTCGCTTCCTACGAGACCTCCTTGCCTCCGTACGAGAACCCGCTTGCTGAGGAGCCGTTGGAGCCGTCAACCAGGCAATATAGGATAGGAACTTCTGGGCAGTCATCTGGACCAACCGGACGGACACCGTCACCGACTTCGCCTATAGTTGATCCAGAGAATGCTCTGTTGCACTATGGCCGCGTCGTGCGTACGATCGATCAAAACCATGTCAACCAAATGCGCCGACTGAAGGAAGCTCACCAGGAAGAGCTCGGTGCAACTCGACATGCGATCGATCAAGCCTACCGTCAAGTGCTAAAAGCTAGGAACCGTGAGGTAGAGAGGATGCGAGAAGAAATGGCTAGTCTTTCTGCAGAGCATGATGCGACAATAGCACGATTACAACGTGAGACAATTGAGCAGGCTACGGAGCAATTGCAGGCACATCAAATTGCCCTGGACAAGGCTTGTAACGCAATCGAGGATGTGTGGGAAGCCCGCTGGAACGATCGAATACGCCTTGCGGATGAAGAGGCCAGCAAGAGGAACTCATTGTATCAGCAAAGGTTGAATGAAATCACGACTGAGCAAGAAAGGATCATCGGAGACAGTCACAGCGCACTGGTCGAAAGAGATAAAGCATGGGTTCAAACGCTCAACATATCATATCCGGAGCTGAGCAAGGAAATAGAGGACATAGCAAGCACTTTTGGCCTCGAGAAGAAGACGTGAAGCAGCTTTGCGATAAGGGGAGGAATAGATATCTTGTATCGATTTGGCGCCAATGCTGTGCGGTACCCTCTTTGTAATCGGACCACCCGCATCGGTAACGAACATCGCGAGGCGCATAGAGCAGAATCGTCGAAGTAATCCATTCTTACGAGCCATAAAGATCATTGCTCACACGGGTTTCTTGAGAGAGCTCGAAGAGTCGGAAGACTCGCTCTTCACCAAAGATGTGCTCTCTATCTCATGCGGTGGCACTGATCGGTGCACCGCAGTCCTCAAAAAATCATAGCGACGGCTTTCCGATAGGCTGGAGGACCAGTGGAGGTCCATAGCTAAAAGCGCAAGCCGTCAAAGCATTTGCCTTGCTCGCCGGAATGCCCAACACGTTGGGTAGAAGAAGCATAGCATATCAAATGCCTTGTCAACGACTTGAAAAGTGGACCATACAGCGCATGGGATAGCATGTAGCAATGACATCACCACCTTCCTACATGTTAAAAGGCATCTACGAAGTTCAAGCCGTAGTTCCTCTTGTCTGGTTTCTCTGTTCAGCGAGGGGACCCATTGCGACAAACGGCAATCAAAGATGGACGGCTGCATTCTCTGGTGCCTTATCAGCGAGGTGCATTTGTGCCTTACCCCTCTTACGCATCAAGGCTTCGCTCCATCTCTGATGTTGCAAAACGCTTCGCATACTTTACTTCTCAATTTTCTTGGAGCATAACGAAAGAGCCATCGCAGATCTTACTGGACTTGCCGCCTTCATGAACACCCTCAGCCTGCCGCTCGAGTCATAGGGACCAACGACCTTGGTACTCCAGTCAATACTCTCCTATTGATATCCCTACGGATAGGCCTCGAAGCATTAGGTGAATCCTTTTCAGTGAAAGAGCATGCGGACGGTTCTGGTGATGGTGACTCCCAGAAAGCCATTATGCCTCTGAAGCTTATGTTATCCATGATGATCCTTGTCCTGATCCTCAGCATCGCCGTTTTGGGCTTCGCCGCGGTATGCCAGTCCTCATCACCTCCTTACATGTCTAGGGCTGACGGTTCGCTCAAGATTTGGGTACATTGTCTCCATGTTGTGCCTACAAGGGTCATGGTGCTAGCCCCGTCTAAGTCCAAAAAGACGGTCAGCCGTTTCGTCCATTGCTCTTCAATGGAAGGCAGCTGAATATGTGCACAGCAGACTAAGAGCTGGGTCAGTTTCGGACCCTGGCACTATGCTCCAATTTGCGTGTTCTGGTTCACCAGCTGGTGTGGATGGCATGTCGTCTCGCTCGGAACAATATTTTTGCCTACTCATGAGTTCGGACGTCATGTTACAAACATTGCTGTTGCAGTACTCTTGTGTCCACTACATCTAGCCACCACCTTTGCGGCATTGGAAACGGCTTATCCCGAAGATAAGGAGCACCCATCGATGGAGAAGAAGTCGCAGGGGGACGCCAGCACTGATCGTGGCTCAATGCCTCCTAGAAGGACTCGCACAAGGTTGCTGCACGTCTCAAAAAATCTTGCGGCATTTTATTCCTTGCTTGCCCCCACAACCTTACACTGGGCCGTCGCGGCCGAGCTGAGTAAAGCAGGAGCTCGGAGGCTTAGCCGCTATCTGTCAATTACGCAGTATGTGGCCTCGGGCGACCCGGATGTTTTCTACAGTCTCCCGAACGCACACACGATATTTATTGCCGGCAGAGCTGCTTGCGTTTTGGCGCTTTTTGTGTTCATATGGACGGCTGTTGTATTGCCGGCTACGATCGGGATGCGACGAATGCATGCCTCCTGGTGTTTGCTGGTTGCAACAGACATGCTGCGATCCATCCCGGTTGACGAAAGCCTTTGGAGTAAGAAGGGAAGTTTGAGCGCAAGCTTTTTGAGACCATGGCTCAGCCTAGGATGGCAACAGTATGGAAGACTGTTAGCTACCTATGCGGCCAGCTTCTCCATCCTCGGAATGGTGGCCGTAGCTGGCTTTTACTTCTCCATGCTCGCGCTAGTAAACCCACTTAGCGTCCCCACTGTTCACGGGCGGAGCTTTCCAGATGAGTACTTGGGATGGTGGACGTCGCTGTTTCTGCGTCTGAAGATGGCATGTGAGAGACCTTTCTTTTCGTGAGTCTGACGGGTCTTACAAGTCTACATGACTGGATTGCTGGAAGTGCAAGAGTGTGTGAACTGGGTTGCATGGTTGTCTGGTAGCCTTATCACTAGATTTGGCAAGGGACCAGAAGGTGGGAGTGAGGTGATATGAGGTTGGCAAGGGCGGGTTGGTTGTCTCTCGATGAGTCAATGAATGGTCTCCGTGAATTATGGTTATGAATTGCAATCACGAGTTGGCGAATTCACGAGTCAGCGAATCCGACTCGTGGTAAGGTCACAACAGCGAGTGATTGTCATATACTCATGGTCTACACTTCCTAACTTTCTTTCTCTTTCTCTCGCGCCCTGCTACGTTGTTTCGAGGTCAGCAAAACTCTTTCGATACCTTCGGTTCCTTTACGGGCCTGCGAATCCTGGCCATCGGAGACGGCATATTCTCGCAACCGACCGGGCCGACCGCGATTTCGACATCGAAGCTGAGAAACCTCTTTCCAGCAAGAACTTAGGGTGGAAGAGCAACCATCTTCCAACAGTTGTGCGTCCGACGATTTGTTTTCCTAAGTGGCGGCAAGGCATACTCGGTATCGGTGACCTACCTTAGTCGTGGATTCAATTGGCAATTCCCTCTTGCCTGAGAGAGGCGACCCAAGCGATCCATGAAAGTGCCCATTGAGATTCCTGGTCACATTCCAAACATACCGATAGCTTGGTGGAGAGTGGTTGCACAGTTCAATGGTGCGTGTTGTGTCGCGGGTTCTAGTTCTGGGAACCGCTGAAACGGTTGACAGTCATACCGTATAGCTGTTCCGCAACTATGGCCGGCTGGCCACCGTGGGTGTCAGCTTGACTGCTCCGGTCAGTCCAATGGGCATACTTTAGTCAGTCTGACGATGGATACTCGACAGAGGTGACTTAGAACTCATTCTGACTACGGATACAAGCCCCGTGCTTCGGCACTCGGAACCTGACGTCGACTAATGATGGCTTTGCATTGCTACAATGGCACTCTAGTATCTTAAGTCTACATTCTTTCCATGCTCAAACCGTGCCCCTGCTTCATCCATCCGAACGCCGGCGCTATGCGATCAAAGCCAACCCTTCTCGACCACACTCATAACCCATCTCTCGCTTCGCCCGTCTGCTCTAGTACCGCCTTCCTGTAATCTCCACTAGCCCTCTCAATCGCCCTCACTGTTGGCCCCATCAACTGATTCACAACTTTCGCACCGCCTTTCACGCCTTCGTAATCAGGCTGCACCTTGCGCTTCGTCCTTTCATAGTAATCCTGAGCTTGCCTCCTCATCTTTTGCATCTCGACTTTGCGATCTGCTTCCGCGTCGTCCGCCACAGCTTTGATACGATCCATGGCCCGGTCCAAGGTCTCCACCAACTTGCTCAGCTCCTCCGCACGGCTGGCATCCCCAGAGAGGAAGACGCTCCAGAAATGCTGCAGGAACTCGGTCGTGGTGGCGTGCGTGATGGAGAGACGGTCAAAAATTGCGGTGCTGAGGCCGTGGGTTGACGAGGATTGAACAGCCGAGAAGCCGGATGTTGAAGAGGAGAGATCATCGCTCTGCACACGTTGCTGCGATATAGCCGCCATTATCTGCGCCGTAGCAGCGGATATCGCGGCATGGCTGCCTACATGTGGCATTTTTGGTGGTCCGTTCTCATCATCTTCGCTATCGCTGTCCGGGTCTACGCCAATGGCGGTTTCGAGAGTGCTGTGGGTGGCGAGCGAGGCGAGGTCCTTTCGGACGGCCTGCAGCACTTTCGCTGGGTCCTGCTTTGCGAATTTCAGCGCGTCTTCCGAGACGCCAGACTCTTTGTCAGAGGCGAAGAAGCGGGATTGGTCTTTGATGTTCAGGATGCGCTGGTTTTCTTCGGGGTCGCCTTGGAGGTCGCGAAGAGCGAGGGAGTTGAAGGTTTCCTCGTCTACACCGATGGGAAGAGAGGGGTCGATATCATTGGGCGCCACGTGGGACATGATTTTCTCCGATAGGGTGTTCAAAGTTCGAAAGATGGGGACCTTGTTACTGGGTCGCATGGTCCAGTCCGGAGCGTTCCCTTTCCGCTGGCTATGGTTTTCTTCGTTGCCTTCGATGTCGATGATATGCGGGACGTGCGCTGCCATGAGACGTGCGGCTCGCTCGGCATCTTCGTCGACTGAGAGGTATTTGTCCAGCACATTGTCGGGAGGGTCATTCTCCGTAATGCGCTCGCCCTTGAGTTTCTTGAAGAGGCGGGACTGAAAGAAACGGGACCAAAAGATTTCTTCACTGAGCTTAGGGACGTTCTCGTCGTAGACGCGCTTGATAAGGCTATGCTGATTGAAAATGAGCTGAATCTGCTCCTTGGAAATGCTGAGACGGGTTGCATTGTCGGTACCTCTGATGGGTCGAATCGTGGACAGGACGTTGTATTGTCCGCGCGACTGAAGTCTTTCGACAGCGTGTGCGCGGAGCAAATGGACACGTGTAGACCAGAATTGAGAAGCAAATTGGGAAGAAGAGATGGACTCGGGTTTAGCACGTAGAGATTCCATGAATGTCTTTGAGAGCGATGCATCCGCTTTTAAGAGTGACTGCTGAAGTTCTACGTCTGATCTCAATGTTGAGTCGTCATACAAGGCGTCCGCACCCCCACTCCCTTGAGCGCCGGATGATACCGCACTTGCAATGGCCATTGCAGCTGAGGCATCACCACCGGGAATTGCGAGTGGGAGGCCACCCGATTTTGCTGACTGAATAGCTCTGCTAAGAGCGTCTTTGAGGGCATCTGCCTCTGGTCGGGCCGTGGCCTGCGAAGTAAATGAGAAAACATGGGTTTCTGGTGCAGGTGTTCCAGGTGCCTGAGCAAAAATCTTGAGCATCACCTTCGAGCTACTAGCCGGTGTTTGTTGCAAATCTACATGCTGTCAATGGTAATCATCTTCAACGCAATCTGCGGGTTTCCGTACTCGTGATGCTTGATACAGGCAATGTAACCAGGGATTTTGAGCCAGGGGGAGCGACAGGCGTCCACGATACAGACTGATGGTCTTTGGACAACACGAGGGTGCCATCCTGCTTTTTGTATGCGGCAGAGCCTCTTGGTGGTGCCATATCAGTGCCATGAAGGGAAGTTGCGATGGAGTCATAGATCTAGTGAAGTATAAATTGATGAACTGGGTTAGCGTGAAATTACCATCTCGGACCATGAGCCGTTGAAACGCCGCAGCCGCCTTTTGCCTCATCCCTGGCTTTTCTTTCTACCACGGTCCAGCCAAACCATTTTGTGGGCGCGCCCTACTTCACTGCCTAAGAGCCCATGGAGCTCTGATACGTCGCACTCAACATGCTTCGTTCCTCGCTTCGCAGCTCGGGGAGCCGCCTCTGGCGAGCTCACCAGCAAATGAGATGCCCGACCAGAACGGCGCAGATAGCACTTCAAGGCCCATGCGTTACTGCTGGCGCGTCAGTGCAACATAGGTACTATGCTGTAGCTGCAGAGCAGACGAACAAGGGCGTGGTGAGCAAGCTATCGCCCCGGAAAAGCTATGAGAATATTATGCTGAGCGATATTGTCCAAGGACCCTAACGACTCGTTCCTGCAAGGTAATACCGCCAATTATATCGATGAGATGTACCTATCATGGAAGCATGAGCCGTCAAGTGTCCACATCTCATGGCAAGTCTACTTCAAAAACATGGAGGACGGCAACATGCCCATATCCCAGGCTTTCCAACCTCCACCTACCATAGTCCCAACGCCAGAAGGCGGTGTACCCTCGGTCATGCCTGGCGCCGGTCTCGCAACTGGTCAAGCCTCAGACGTCACCTCCCATCTGAAGGTTCAATTACTTGTCCGCGCCTATCAAGCACGAGGGCACCACAAAGCGAAGACAGATCCTCTTGGGATTCGCGGAGAAGCAGAAGCATTCGGGTATCACAGGCCGAAAGAGTTGGAGCTCGATCACTATCAATTCACGGAGCAGGATTTGAGCAGAGAATATGATTTGGGTCCTGGTATTCTTCCAAGATTCAAGGAGCAAGGCCGGGACAGAATGACGCTGCGCGACATCATCGCCACTTGCGAAAGGCTGTATTGTGGCTCGTACGGTGTAGAGTATATACACATCCCGGATCGAGAGCAATGTGATTGGCTACGCAACCGTTTGGAAATCCCTCAGCCGTTCAAGTATTCGGTCGACGACAAGCGTAGGATTCTAGATCGTCTGATCTGGAGTTCTAGCTTCGAGAACTTTCTCGCTACTAAGTATCCTAACGACAAACGATTCGGCCTTGAAGGTGGCGAGACATTAGTCCCAGGCATGAAGGCTCTCATTGATCGAAGCGTCGACTACGGCGTCAAGGACATCGTGATAGGTATGCCTCACCGAGGTCGACTGAATGTCCTAAGTAACGTGGTCCGGAAGCCGAACGAATCGATTTTTAGCGAGTTTGGAGGCAGCGCAGAACCATCCGATGAGGGTTCAGGCGATGTCAAATACCACCTGGGTATGAACTTCGAACGTCCAACCCCATCTGGCAAGCGAGTGCAGCTTTCGCTAGTTGCCAATCCGTCGCATCTTGAAGCCGAGGATCCCGTTGTTCTAGGTAAGACAAGAGCTATACAACACTACAACAACGACGAAAAGTATTTCACATCCGCCATGGGAGTCTTGCTTCACGGTGATGCCGCATTCGCGGCCCAAGGTATAGTCTATGAGACAATGGGTTTCTATGCGCTACCGGCCTATGCAACGGGGGGTACAGTCCACATTATCGTCAACAACCAGATTGGATTTACAACTGACCCTCGGTTTGCTCGCTCTACTCCATATTGTTCGGATATTTCCAAGGCTATTGACGCTCCTGTATTCCATGTAAACGGCGACGACGTTGAAGCTGTGAACTTTGTCTGTCAAATAGCGGCAGACTGGAGGGCTGAGTTCAAGAAAGATGTCGTTGTCGACATTGTCTGCTACAGAAAGCAAGGTCATAATGAGACAGATCAGCCATCGTTCACACAGCCATTGATGTACAAGCGTATCAGCGAGCAAAAGCCGGCCATACAGAAGTACGAAGAGAAGCTTCTTGCGGATAAGACTTTTACCAAAGACGATATTGAGGAGCACAAGAAATGGGTTTGGGACATGTTGAGTAAGAGCTTCGATGAGAGCAAGAACTACCAGCCAAGCTCGAAGGAGTGGCTGACTTCAGCGTGGCATGGCTTTAAGTCCCCTAAGGAGCTTGCTACTGAGGTTCTGCCGCATAATCCCACCGGTATACCCATCGAAAAGCTCAAGCACATCGGGCAGCAGATTGGTAACGCGCCTGAGGGATTCAATGTGCACAAAAACCTCAAGCGTATCCTCGCCACCAGAACTAAAACTGTAGAAGAGGGGAAGGCCATCGATTGGTCGACAGCTGAGGCACTTGCTTTCGGTTCGCTAGTCGATGAGGGCCACCATGTCCGAGTGTCTGGTCAGGATGTCGAGCGAGGCACCTTTTCTCAACGCCATGCTGTACTACACGACCAGGAGAGCGAACAGACCTACACCCCTCTGCAGCACATCAGTAAGAACCAAGCAACGTTTGTGATCTCGAACTCTTCGTTAAGCGAATATGGAGTGTATGGCTATCCTTCATGTCCCTTGATCGGAACCTGCTGACATTCTCACGTAGACTTGGATTCGAGTACGGCTACTCACTGTCATCTCCTAACGCACTTGTGGTATGGGAAGCCCAATTTGGCGACTTTGCCAACATGGCTCAATGCATCATCGACCAATTCATCGCTTCCGGAGAGGTCAAATGGCTCCAGAGGTCTGGTCTCGTGATGTCGCTACCCCACGGTTATGACGGCCAAGGGCCAGAACACTCGTCTGGTCGAATGGAACGATATCTACAGCTCTGCAACGAAGACCCGCGCGTCTTTCCCGAACTAGAGAAGCTCGAGCGCCAGCACCAAGACTGCAACATGCAGATAGCATATCTGACCTCGCCCGCAAACCTCTTCCACATTCTGCGACGGCAGATGAACCGCCAGTTCCGAAAACCTCTCATCCTCTTCTTCTCCAAGTTCCTCCTGCGTCACCCCCTTGCCCGCTCACCTGTCGAAAATTTCACCGGCGACTCTCATTTCCAGTGGATCATTCCCGACCCCGAGCACGGCAAGGAAATCGACCAACCCGAAGACATCGAACGCGTCATCCTCTGCACCGGTCAAGTCTACGCCGCTTTGCACAAGCACCGTGCCGACAAGAAATACAAAAACGCTGCCATCACACGCATCGAGCAACTCAACCCCTTCCCGTGGGCGCAGCTGCAGGAAAACCTCGACATGTACCCAAACGCCAAGAATATCGTGTGGGCGCAAGAAGAGCCTTTGAATGCCGGCGCTTGGAGCTTCACGCAGCCGAGACTCGAGACATTGTTGAATCACACGAAGCACCATGACCGCAAGCACGTGATGTACGCGGGGAGAAACCCCAGTGCGAGCGTAGCAACGGGGTTGAAGGCTAGCCATGTAAAGGAGGAGCTGGACCTGCTGGAGATGGCGTACAATGTCGTGCAGGAGAAATACAAGGGCGAATAGCGTGGATGGCCAGGAGAGCATGATGACGCCCAGTGGTAAGTTTGGGATGTATATATCGCTAGGCCGGCCCCTCAGGTGGCTTATTGTAAACATAACGGCGCATGAACTGGAGGTACAGAAGCATCGAGGAGCCTCTCTCCTATGGAATGTCGATAAACGATTAAGACCTACCTGTGCCATCGTGAACACGGTAACTCGTCATTGCGTTAATAGTAGACATAAAACGCCAGGAAAAGACTAGCGAAAACCTTATTAGCAAAGCTCCCAGAACCGACAACACGTTGCCCCTAAACCACCACGTCCGTATTCGTAGCGCCCACAAACAAAGGCTCCACAGTCCTCGCATGCCTCACCGGACGCATTCTCATCCCACCCTCATCCCTCACAATTCCACAGCAAAGCCAAGCTGCCTTCTCCCACCACTTCCCCTTCTTCTTCCGCTCCTTGATTTGGGGCGCATCGTCATTCGCACCGTGCATCACCGCAGCAGTAGGTTGCTCCACCCTCACCCTCACGTTCCCATCGCCAGGATACCGGATCATCTCCGCCGTATTCTCCACCCGGACCGCATACCAGGGGTGCGCCCCACCCACGCCATGCCCACTCGGTCCCGCCCGCCACCGGCCACGGATCAGCTCACCGTTCTCGCCGCGCATGACGACGCCGCGGGGGAGAGCCGTGGTCTGGCGTCTGTACTCCTGGTCTACGAGTCTCGTGGAGCGGAAATGGTCGCGGAACTTCGCGGGCGGGGCTGGGAGGCGGTAGCTGATAGCTTCGGGGGTGTTGAAGGTTGGAAGGCCTGGGGGCGTGGGCTTGCGGAGTGGGGGTGGGCGTTTGGGGATGGTGGGGAAGGTGGAGGGTGTGATGGTGAGGGAGGAGGAGGAGGATTGCTTGCTTCGACGGGCGAAGGATGGGAGTGAGAAGGACTTTCGGTGCTTGGGGCGGACGGTGGGCAGCGGTGCGAGGGTGTGGGCGGATGGTGCGTGGCGTAGGTTGATGGAGGCTTTTGGTGTGAGTTTCGAGCTTTGAGAGGTTGTGGGCCGATGGCTACGGAAGATGGAGGATGCCTTGGTCTGCAAAGTCGCTAAAGAGTTCTTTTCCGTGATGGGCTCCAAACGATGGGGTGCATGCACTGCGGGGACGAAGTTGCTCCATGCGAGCGTTTCGATTGCACGGCGCTCTGCTTCTGGATCGAAGTCTCGCTGCTGCCTTGAAGACGCCACGTTTTCACTGCTGGGGCCCTTGTTTCCGTCGTAGGCAGGCGGGATGTTCTCGTTGCTGGGACTGACGACAGAGGCTTCGTAGATAGAGGCATGGGCGCTGGGAATGCTCTCGGAGGAATCGAGGTAGGACTTGAAGGTCTGGATCGAGAGCTTGTGACGGAGGAGGAAGTTCGATTGGGTAGATTTGGCGGTGGCCCAGGGTGTGGAGGGTTCTGTGCGGGCTTCGTTCGTGTTTGGTGTCAAAGGCAGGCGTATGGCGGAGAGCGGTTCCTTAACTGGTGTTGATGTAGACATTGTGTAATTGCTGTGCTGCTACGACTGCTGCTAGAGATGTCGTTGTCGATGCTATCAAACCGCTAATCCGTAGAACAGTTTTAATTCCATAGAGGACACAGATACGAATCATTGACAAGCTCTACGGTGGATGAAAGGTGTAGGTTGTACGTACCTCAGTCCATTTCCAGATCGAGACGCTGCGACAATGCTCCTGCCAGAGTGCAGGTAAGAAGGATGCCGAAAGTAGCAAGAGCAAGGAGACGGCCCCCTTGCCTAAAGAGGCCACGCATCTTGCCAACCCGTGGATGTGTCTGATGATCATCAAATCCATTTGTTTCTGCTTAACACTAACAGCGCTGAAGATGTAAATGACTTTGCGAATATGAACGTAAGTTTTACAACGATAAAGAGATTTGTTCTGCCCTACGTAAATGCTAGATTGGAACGCCTTAGCTATGCCGCTAGATGCTATGATGCCAATCGCCTGCAAAATGCAACAACTTATATCCACCCTGTTGATTTCACTATCGCCCAACGTGTTGCCATCTCTATCTGCCATGGTTGTGGCTGCCTTCCAATCCTTCGCTCTGCTAAGTGAGCGAAGGATCTATTAGCCTACCAGGAAGCGTAGGGAAGCTGTAGCTTTCCCATGGCCTCTAATAAGTCGTCGCCGATCCGATGGATGGGCTATGAATCCTTTCGCATCTTCATTTTTGTGCTTGCATTTCCTCCACCAGTCATGCATCGCTGCCTGAATGATCGGCTAGACCCGCAGAGGCCTGCATCTACTACTGGGCAGTCATACTTTGACTCAGAGAAGATTTTGTAGGTGTCTGGTCTCGCTTCAAAGCGCGAACAAGATTCTCAAGTTTCCGTCGTTCATCTTGTTCATACTGTATTCGCTGTCAGTTCCGTCTCGTGTCATTTGAGAGAGGCTAGCTCACCCTCAGTGCCCTCATGTTCTCTGCCCTAGTATCTCTTATCATCTTCTTGAACTCGTTCTTCAGAACCTGTGTGCTAGTGGTTCCTGGGCTCATAGAGTCTCTGGCTCGTCCACTTCCAGGACTATTCACGCCAAGCCATCGCACCTTCTCCTCGCTAAGCTGGGTTTCGAGGGATTCGCAACGATCTCTTAGCGTGTCGTGAATGTTCTCAAGCTGCTCGCGTTCACGTTCGAAAGCTATGGTAGACTGAGTCATGGTATCGTATTCGCCAATTGTCTCTGTGAGCTCTCTCTGTAGGGTCTGCATACGTTGATTCGTGTTGGCATTGCCTTCCCTCATACCTTCCAACTCCTCGGTCAAAAGCTTGTTGCGTGCAGTCAGCTCGTCGAACTCTTGTTGCTTGACAGGGTGTGCTGTGGCCTCTGCTGCTCGCTCCGCGCGCGTACCGTAAGCGGCATCTAGCTCGGCTTTGGCTACAGTGAGCTCGGTCTGGAGAAGGACAAGCTGGCCTTCTAGGTCTTGCATGTCGTTTTGTGATTTCTCTCGATCGGTCACAGAAGCTTTCAAGCCAGAATTCAGCGCCTGAAAGCGCTTCTCCGATTCCTCCAGTCGGCCAAGCATCTCAGCATTGGAGATACGGAGATCGTCCTTGGTCTCTGCAAGCTCAGACTCCAACGTTGAGAGTTGACTCTGCTTCTCCGAAAGCTCTGCGAAGAGCTGCTCTTCGAGCTCGCGCCTTGCCTCCTGCTCGGCGGCAAGTGCTTTGTTCTCGTTAATGCCCTTCTGCTGCTCTAACAGACTTGCTTCCTGCTGCATGACATCAACGCGCTTCGTCATAAGTGCAAGGCTGTCCCTTGCCTCCTGTGCCTCCCGTTCTTTATTTGCCACCGACTTTCTGGACTGCTCCAGCTCAAGAGTCATGTCGGATATCTTACCGTCTTTCGCTGAGTCGGACTGAGTATTCACTTCTCGCTGTTGCTGGACTTGTCTGGCCAAGAACTCTTTCTGTTCTTGTAATCCACTTGCCCGCGCAAATAGCGTTTGAACCTTGTTCGAGATCACTTGTAAGGAAAACTCTTCATGTGAGGCCTCACGTTGAAGGGGATCCTGTCGCCTAAGATCTTCTTCCCCTCCTACAAGAATTTCCCACAGACCTAGTAAGACTGTTTTGTAATGATTCGCTTCCTCGGCGCTAGCTGCAACTGAAGACATGGCGCGGTTATCTTCTATCAATTGTTGAATAGTTTGCTCGACCACGTCCAACCCAGATTCTAGATAGCCCACCTGAGAATCAGGTCCTTTGCCAGAGACCTCAGGCGGTAATGGATACTCAGAACTCTGACCCTGAAGACCTCGAGTAATAATGCTGCGTAGCTGGATATTTAGCTCCCCGAGTTGCTCTTCTGTTGCATACAAAGAACGCTTCTTGTCTTGCGCTGCAACATCACGATTCTCCTGAAGGATTGAGAAACTTCTCTCCAGATAATTCAGCTGATCGTTAAGCGTAGTCATCCGGTTGTGCCCGTCTTCCACGCCTCGCACTGGGGGGACGGTCTCTGCTCCGTTCTGAAGACTTAACTGAGCAATGGAGTCTCGTAAACGAGCGTTGAAGTCTTCAAGTCTGCGTTCTGTTTCTAGGATTGCCTGGTCGTACTGAGCAAAGTTTTCCTTTAATGGCTCTTTCGAAGCATGCGTCTGGACTCCTGATGGATCAAGAAGAGCGTCTAATGTTTCATAAAAGCTGCGATCGTCGAAATCATGAGCGAAGTCGAACAAATTTGGTACCCTTTGAGCCATTAGATGTCCGTTGACGCCGTCTGGCTTTGTAGTGGGTGATTCCCTCTCTAGATATCCCTTGTGCGTCTTCTGCAGTACTCCAGCAGTATGTTCTAAGAGGACTGTTTGCAGCGTCTCCGCACGTTTTTCAAGCTGCCACAACTCTTGTGCTAAGTCCTCGCATTTCCTGGTGCTGACTGCTAATTCATCGTCCGTCTTGTTGAGCATGTCGCTAAAGCTGCCCCGACCGCCCATCATACTCCTCCGATGGCGCTTGCCTTGTTTCGGCGAACTTTCCGGGAACTCTAGCGATGTGGGATCCTGAAGGCGATTTAGGGATTGGGCAGCATCGCGGAGTTTGGTTTCCAGGACAAGTTTACGTTTGGTCCCATCGATGCGAGTTGTAAGAATTGAGAGTTCTTTCTTCATGGCGTCGAGCTCCTCGTAGGATAATACATGAAATTGTTGGCTGTCGTCCATGGCGGTCTCCATAAGTAGATGCATTGCGACTGGGTCGTCCATATTTAGCAGGGGCGAACGTTGAGGAGGCTCATGCCGATTCAACTGACCATCATTAGTACATCTGTATATAGTTGAGTGGTTCGAGTCACAAACACTATCGTATCGTAGAGAAACGTCATTAGCGCCATGCAACGAGCCATTGTAGCCGTCCACCAGTACCTTGGCTCCCGGGTGGACTCCTTGCAGTCCAGCACCGTAGCGAGGCTCAGAAGTAGAAGAGAACGAGGCTTGCCGCGCCCGAGTCCCGTTCATTGTGATGCCAGGCATGCGCCAACATTAGAGCTTGCCAGCGCACCGCGCTTCTGCCATCAGTGTATTCGGCTCAATGTGAGCGGGACTCGCATTTGGGAAACGACATTGCGACCGATCGTAGTGACTGAAAGGTGTGGACGTTGAGCGACAGGATGGACACACAATGACCGTGCTGCTTGCGATGCCTGGTGCTGCTGATTCTCTGACTTGATCTTTGTCGTCGGCCACTGCTCCACGCCTGTTTCAGTCAAATGCTTGGCATGCTACGAATGGACTAGCCGTTCAGCTGGCCCTTCTGAAACTCCTCTCCAACTCTGTAGCTCACAAAACCAGTTCAAGGATGCATTAGGATTTCGATATCACAGTGAAGACGCAATGTTAGATGACAAGATCATGGCGTTCATGGTGAACTAGTCACGAATGGAGGCCGGTATTACTACGAATTTATAAGGTCCCCACACTGATTGTGCTTCGACTACGTTCGTTTCTCACGATTTGTCCGATGGATGGTTTCCGGAGTACACATTGGGCGGTTTCATCTTCGCTCTCCATGCGTAAATCCAGAATATCAAGGCCACGTGATATCGCTCACACAGCACTAAGATGCGTGTCGAATCCCATATGATTAAGGTCTCTTTCTTTCTCTCTTTGAAAAGCTCAATGTGACTGATACTTCATCCAGGTACTCGTAGGCTTCAAAGGTCAATACAATGAACAATAACCTCTCCATATTCTCGCTGAAGATTTGGGGTGACAGCGACTGAAGCCACCCTTCTCGTAACACGGGTCTAGCATTTTACTCTTTGGGCCCAAGAGTCCTTGTCGTTTGGAAATGACGAGATGACAGATCTATCTCTTTGTCGACATGCTGAGAGTATCCCGAGCTCGAATTTGAAAGCTTAGTGAAGTAAGACCTAAGCTGGATCCGGTTTCGAAGACTTTGCAAGCTGCTCCGAGAAGCATACTTCTTGTAGAAAGGCCGCATCGATGGAAGACATGCGCCAACAACACCCAACGATGCCTCAACCATTGGCCAATACAATGCCGGTGTCAGAACATCTGACATGGCAGAGTTAGTACGGCTTAAAGGCCTTCAGCTGGAGTTTGTATGGGCTCTTACTTGCAATATCCACGTCGCCAGAATGAATTTCTGTTCATAAGAGTCAATCTTTGCAAAGCGTCATGACAATACTAGGCCATACCACGGTCAATCCTGTAGAACATTGCTAATTTTGCGATACCTGCTACGACGACTCTGCAGATTGTGAGACTCTTGCTTTTCGGAGATGGAGATGACTAACAGCACTCCTAATAGCAGTATACAGCTTACAGCGATTTTATTCGACAGTGGCATCTGCAAAGCCCAGATCTGAAAGATATTTAGCGAATGGCTTGAATAGCGAGTTTCGCACATATACTGAGGGTATGGGCAACGATAAGATCATGACTACCCATCGTCAGCCACTGCACACTTCAACTGAGACAGACTTCTAAGAGCTTACTATCGGTAATCACGTCAGACCATGCTTGGCCGAGGTACATCTGGTTCGTATTGATACAAGCTCCCGCCGTTGTGCCCAACCCGTTCCAATTAGTTGCTAATGGTATACATTGGAGAAGGTTTGCAAAGAAAAATGCGATGATCCAACCGACGGTAAGAGAAATCATTGTCCACAAGCATATACTGAAAACGTGACCGCAAATGATTCTGAAGAATAGTCAACGGTAGGTCTATGAATTGGGCCTGACATTGTTTACCGTTTGTAGAAGAAGAGGACGGCCAACTTCGTGAACCCAAAAGCTAAGGTCTGCGTCAATTGCGACGCGAAGGTGGCCTAGGGATGTCTCTCGGTCAAGGATGGACTAAGTTCTACTATAGACACAAGCACTAACCTGCTCCAAGACCGTTAGACGGTGATCAAATATGGGATCCCCATTTGGGTCAATCGGTGTATGCCCGCCGAGACTCCCATGAGCCGTTGCTGATGCGAAGAAGTCAGACCTCGAATCCTCAAAAGGAGGCGTACTTACCAGCAAGCATACACACCCCTGTCGCGATCGTGAAAGCCTTCAATCATGATTAATTATGGATGCGTGGCCTGTGCTGAGTTGCGCTCTTGATTTGTTGTACCATACCAAAGCTACAGTCACCAAAAAATCGTCCCACGCAAGACTGGCCTTCGTCATGCGCCTTGCGTGGACGCGCAGTATCACTGCCACGATTGCCAACACCATCAGAATTGTGGCCAGTGCGTACATCTTTCCAGGCGACTCGCCAACGGCTAGGACTGAAGACATGGCGTAATCGGTGTGTTGGCTACAACATGTGAGCGATATTTGTGCTAATTGCTAAAACAAAAGTAGGAAGACATTTCGACCTTAAGTTACAATGTCTCTGATAATGCGATAGAAACAAAGATGAATACAATGTCTCTGGTAATGCGACAGAAATAGAGACGAATTATACCAAAGCCAAGCTGCAACAGCATTGAAGTAAGCGGACCTTCTACTGACAAATACTTGGAGCGGGAACAAGGACATCGTAGCTGTCATGGTCTCTGGAGTTCCGAGCTGACATTGAGCTCCACATATCCAGCAGTCAGCCTGCATGAGCTACCGCTCCGTGTGCCATTGTTTCAGCCGCATCGAGATTGTGAAAAGGTCTGCGAATCGTTCGTCCGGATTTGCAGGCGGTGGGAACGACTGGTGACACAAAGCCGCATGTTTGACCAGATTCGGTGCTGACATGCATATTCTGCGATACCACACAGTCTTCTCGAGAAAAATCAGCTCAGCCTCGGGACGGGTCGTGTTATCAAAAATCAGACCACGCCGTGACGATGATGCCCTGTACAACTTACGGTGTTGTCTGTATTACTGCATGGTGGCCTCATGTTACGAGGTCTGCTCTCAGGTCGTATTTATTGGCCCGCATGTGTACAAAGCTTGACGAATTCATGGGCGTTCTCAAACCCTTGAACGGCTTTTCGGTCTTGACTCGGAGCTGTAGTGTCATACGATTTTGCAGCCATGTCGGCCGAGATCCACAAGACTTGAGTTTGTGCACCCTTCCCTTAACCGTTCAGGATGGCTGAATACGCCGTTGGGCTGAAATTGTGCAACAACGGTCTATCGTCCCAAGGAGACAAAGACTATATAAACGCTACTTGCTCCCATCGTTCAAGTCATCTTCCAGCCGCAAAGATACCATGAATTGTCTGTGATTTTCTAATTAGATTGAATAGTGGTCCTCCCCTACCCTACCTCTACTTTCCACACACCTCAACTCGAAGTCTCTGCTTCGGTCACCCTGCCAAGATGCTCTCGTCCAGTATAGTCTACTTCTATGCCCTAGCTTTGTTGGCCCTCTCGGCCTGTGCGTTGCCCATCATTTTAGGTAAACTAAAAAACAGGGCAAAGTGCCTAGACAATACTGACGATTGTGATCTATAGACATCGGCGCACGCAATAATACAGGAGGTGACACTACTTGTGGCTGGGGTGGCTGGCATCCTCCTATAGGTGAGAAGCCATCTCAGATCGAGTCATAACATTGCTAATGCTTCCTGCCAGGTTCCAGAAGCTGCTAGTCAGGCGTAAAAGGTCATTGTTTGCATGGGCGACATCAAGGCTAAAAGCCTCGATCTACTGCATATCTTTGAGCAATCGCGTACTGCTACTTGCAATGTGTTGGTGCCCGGGCTACCTTTCTACACTCTTTAAGCATACCTTGCTTTTGCATAACGTTTTCTACAGCTCGCCGTCTCGTACTCACTTGTATTACTAGAATTGTTGTGGTGCTTGGCTACCTTTCTACACTTTTCCAAGATGCCCAGCTTTTGCATGACGCTTCTACCGCTCGCCGTCTGATACTCAAGCGGGCTATAGTGATGGCGCTGAAGGAGATCGACGTTATTCTTACTTGGCCAGCCGATGTGCCCACCATGCGTTAGGAAGAATGGATGCACTCTTTTTTGGCCAGGCGCTGATGGTCACTGAGACCTTTGGCTAGCCTTTTGGCCAAAGCCTGTCCATATGCGTCATGATTGTGAGCTAGCTACGCTTTGACTGTTCACTTCTTTAGCAATGGGTCGTCGTTGATCGAATTATCCAGCGTCATTTCGTCAATGCTTGTTCCAAGAGCGCTACCGAATGAGTGCTCTCAGGACGTGTACCTTGCCGGCGCATATATCATTTCTTCAATAGAAGGCATCTCAGAAACACGCCGACTTTGAAGAAGAGATGGTATTCGGTCAATTCGTGGTTTTATTATAGTTTCAGTCATAGATGTGACTTGGGGGAACCGCTTGAATGCCTCCAAAATACAAATGGGTATCATCGCAGTGCATGCCTCTCCATGCAACAATCGCTCCTCCCCTCCAATCAGAATGCACCCCTGAATTGATCCAATATACCCCTACCAATCCCTCGCCTTCTGACACCTTCTCCAGCTCCCTCCGCCCCTGTACCCCTCCCTTGCTCTCCCTCCAGCCTCCTCCTTAATCCCTCAAACCCCTCCCCTTCCCTCTTCCCCTCTCCCACAACCCATCCCGGCACTCTCCACCTCGCCCACCTCGCCGGACCGATCTCGCCCCTCCACGCAACACCGACGCTCCAACCAATCGCCGCAGCTACCAGTGAGCCTGGAAGCGACGAGAGAGCAAGTTGGAAGGCGAGAAGGTAGGTCAGAGATTTGTCGGAGAGAGTGATACTACTAGGAGGGTGGGTTGTGGAGGATGAAGCGGAGGTGAGGATGCGGTATTTGTAGACGTGAGGGATGGCGGGGTGGTATTGAGCTAGCAGGGCGAAGATGAGGGGAGTGGGGCCGGCAGGGAGGGTGTTCAGGCGGTTGAAGGAGAGGGGGCGTAGGATTGTAGCGAGAATGAGGGGTGATATGACGAGGGTGGGGGCAAGGGTTGAGAGGAGGAAAGACTGTGAGCAGCTACGTTAGCATGTGAAGAGGTCTTCACGTATATTTGAAGCATGAATGTTAAAGATTCTTTGGCCACGTACAGCGAACTTGCGAGAGCCCCAAAGCCGCTCAATGATGCGCATATGGTAGATGGACATCGCAGCGAAGAGGAGCTCCGTGGAGTTGGTGTAGCAGGTCTGCCATACTAACAGCCTCCAGAATTGCTTGTAGCGCCATAGATGGGGCACGACATTGATGTAGAATAGGTATTTGGTGTCGGTGATGCTGGCAAGGATCGAGGATGCAATGACGCCAAAGAAAAAGACTCTGGATACGGGAGCACCGGTGAAACCCGAGGCCAGCATCTTAGCTACCTCAGAACTTCCTAGCTGTCAATGATTGTCTATCAGGGTACAAACTGAATCTCGAGAGAGTCACGAAAGTGCTGGTCACGTGGCGGCTGCACAGATCATGTCACTAAGCGCTCAAGCGCCGCTTATTCAATGCCTCACTCAAATAGGCTTAGTGTCGTGTAGACTTTAACATTTCATCAGAGCTTTCCTTTTGTTCGCATGTTTTTTAATGAGGCGCTCTCGAACTTTTTGTCCAGCCTATGTTAGTCGATTATTAACGACTCTACAACGTCAAAGCTCTGTCTTATCATGGTTTCATCATCGCACATGAGTCTGTGCGGCCAAATCCGAAGTCCAATCGGTACCCGATCAGGCCATCCTGCTAAGCTCAGCCCCAAGGCTGCCAGATTTCCACAACTCATGCTCCGACTCCGAGAGCATCAGCTCGCTGACAATTGATCCCTATTCTTTTGACTGGGCAGTACGTAGCATATGCCTACCAAGTAACCAGACTACTAGCTTTACCACAACTGAATGCCTTGTAACCTTTTATTCCTCTTACAATCTCCTTTCCGCTAATTCGGCTTTGTTGTCTTTCCGGTTCCGCATCATCCCTCTGTGCTCTCCATACTTCCCCACTTGCTCCCATGTGTTTGATCCTAGGAGTCTAGTTGCACAGGAGGAGCCGTTTCCTTGATCCTTTCCGCCCACGGTACCGTTGGTTTGGCTTGGCAGGCGTCCAAGCAACACTTTAATGCCTCATGCCAAGCAGTGAACTGGCTAACAAATAGACAATGACCACGCATTTCTAGCCCTTGTTGTCCTTTTCATCCGTCGACGAATATTCCTACTTGCGTGAACTCAGACAAGCCAGAGGCCATCGCGACAGTGTCGAAGGATCGCTGCCAACACGCCCACAATGACTCAAGTCTTTGATCGCCCAAGACAATTCAATGATAGCTCATCAACGGCGCAGTTTTCCCCAGGTTCTACACCGCAAGTTTTCAAGAAGGCAAAAAGCCCAAAAACCAAGACAACCTTCCGTTTGGCCTATCCACCACCAGCCAAGCACAAACAGCGCCTCAGCATTCGCCCCCGCTTGTTGCTCCAGCTCCATCAGACTTCGACTACAAGCCGTCCGGTACCTATATTCGATGTCATACCTTCGGTGGTCTTTGCCCCTAAATTTGCGAGGAGATTTCCTCGTATCTTCAGGGGAACGGATGGCCTTGGAGCAGACGATCTCATGGTCGTGCGAAGTCAGAAGTATGAGGCGATCAAAGACGAGCTTGATGTTCCGATGGAGGACGAGCATAGCGATGCAAGGGAGCTCGTAGCGGCGATCTGCCAAACGTATAACAACACAACGAAGGTCGGCAGCCCTACCGAGATTCTATTCAATGACGGGCGCTCATGCCAGGCGGTTGTTGGTCGAAACGGCCGATACGACTTTATCTTTGCTGATAAAGAAGGGCTCCAGGCTACGGGGAGATGGGTTCCCAGGCATACGACGCGATCTAGGGCACGGGATTGCTCTACCTCTGAACCCGAGCAAGCGAAACATACGTTCAGCTTGATAAACCCTGATACACGTCGCCATGCCGTCATTGCCACCTTAAGTAGAGACATTATCGAGGTATGCGACCGCTACTCTTCTCCACAGCCACAGGCATCGCCGAAGTCTTCCGCGAGATCAAGCGCAACTTCGTCATCGTCCCAAGAAGATGACTGTGACTCTTTTGAGGATCAAGCATTCGCAGAGCCAGGCACAGTGGTCGTAGACGAGAACCTCAGAACGATTATAATAGTGTCTGGCATATGGGTGGCTTTCCAGGAAGGCTATTCACCCTTTTACGATGGCTCCAAGCTTTCGCCGTCTGTGACGTTGGGACTGAAGTCTCCGCGCTTATTTGGAATCCAGAGTACGAATTCGATGGCCATTCAGAGCACCAGTCCAGACCTTCAAGGTAAGATACAACCGTGCAGCAACACTAGAGGACTCTCATCATCTGCGATAGGTCATCAACGTCCTTCAGCAGCCGCAACGACCCATCCAACCCTTAGCCGGGCCTGTACCACTGGTTCTTCCACCCAAGGCGACCGGGCTGACCGAGGAGATTCTCAACACTCCCGGCGAGGATGGCGGCGTAACACTGTAAGCTCGACTGAGAAGCATGGGAATGCTATTCGGATAATGGGGCAGCTACGAGACGCAAACCTGGGCAAAGACAGCACGATCCGGCAGCCTCGAGCTCCACCTGAGGAAGGCGAAGGACATGAGGTGAGACCAGGCATGATCAAACGCCTTTTAGGCCTTGCCAGGTAGTAGCAAGCTTTGTGTTTGATCTGATCTATACTTATTTCACGTGCTCACCATGAACTAGCCTTAGGCTCCGTGCGTCCACAATATAGTTGAACAAAATCGAGCTGTCAGCTCAATGCATGTTACAGTACAATTCGACTGTTTCCTTTTACACTTTCATAGAAAGGCGATAAATTCGATTGAACACGTGATGATGGCAGGTGGTCCGTGCGCCAAGTGGTAGCAAAAGGTCATATTTGATTTCGTCTCCAACCTCCATTCCCCATTTTGGCAAATATTCTCACTTGAGATATGGGCGCCGCTTACCGCGAGATCCAATACTTTATGAGGTGGCGCCATGGCTAGAGTGATCTTTCACTGAATAGACTGAATGACCAACTGGTGTCCAGGTAGCATAAAGTACCAGTACCAAGAAATTACTCGGACCCTGGATTGCTCCTGACCTTCAGTGAGCTCGACAACACACAAGACTTCGCACGCACACTCAATGCTCACCAAAATTCCTTTGAACATGACTTGATGATCAAAGAAGCGTAAGTGATCACGCAAAGGATGTCCCAGAACTTCAACTTCGATGGCGGAGGTCCTTTCGGCCCTCCTTATGGGAGCATGCCCAACAGCTTCAAGCCCTCTGGTAGTGGGAACATGATTTCTACCACGCAGTCGTCACCCATACAGCAATCCTTCCCTCAATCATGGTCGAGCACACCAGGGTGGCCGAGCTTCGAAAACCAGAACCACGGATTCGGATTACCATTTCAAGGGCAGAACCTCGGGGGCAGTGGCTATTTTCCCAATCAACAGCAAGACTACGTACCTTTCGACGAAGGAGAAGACTTCTACGATAACGAAGGCGACATGGGCATGCGCAATGGTCATGACTCACACAGTTCCAGACGCAATGGGTCGGTATCTGGTGCCTACCCTTCAACTGGAGCTGGTCAGCTACGGTCAAACAACCGCAGCATCAGTACTATTCCGGCGACCGTATCCGGAACGAAGGCTCAAAAACAACAACAAAGGCGGCCAAGGCTAGTCTTAGGCGATACGAATGACAAACCTACGACTGATGCAGGCGAGCGAGCGGCTCAACTGCGAGCAAAATTGATTGCACAACAGCAGCGGCAGTCAGCCACGCCCACTCCTACAAAGAGCAACAATGTAGCGGATACACCCAACAAAAGTGTGGCAGGGCAGACTACAAATGCAAATGGAAATATGTCATTTCAATCAACGGTTCTGCCGAGAGTAGAGGATAAGTCTGCGAATGCACTCCAGAACCCGGCGTCTGTCCCGTCTACATCACAGGCTGACATTGAAAGTCTCTTCTCCGAGATCAAAGCTGGCATGTCCGGGGAAGCGACACCCGAAAAATCATCCGTGCCTGATATGGATCGCACACGCGCAACCCTTGGGGTTTTTAGAGGCAAAACTGGTATAATCAAGGCGCGAGCACCCACCGGCAATGATCAACATCGTCCAGATCCGAATGGCAACACACCTTCTTCTGAGGTCTCCGAATTAGGCGAGATACGTGAAGATGCTCCAGACTCTGAGCCTGCAGGTCAGGCTCCCGAACCTCTTAGTTCCAAGGACAGTAGAACAGACAAAGCAGAAACCACAGCAATTGCGGATCCCAAGCTTCCCACCAAAGAAAATGCCAGTAAGCCAGCGAGGGATGTTGCGGCCAAATCTGCCAGCACTCAGAGCGGAACACCAGTTATCACAGCTGCACCAGTAAAGCCGTCGGAAACAAATAGATTAGGTGCCGCCAGCTCTACACCTCCTCAAAGCCGACCCACAACTTTAGCCCCGCACGCGTGGAAAAAAGACAACAAGTCGGGACCTGGCCAAGACCATCGCCTCCGAAGTGGTGGAGATCTCAATCAACGCCAGCCGCAAGCACCTGGGGCTCACCCCAACGGGCCTCAACATACGACATATGACCGTGAACGTCGATACTCGGACAAAGATCAACGGTTATCCCGCTCTGCTGACTACAGTAGGGCGGCTGTCAAAGATCACGAGCCCACTGATGCTCGTTGTAGGGAAGGCAATGATGCAGATCTCAAAACAGTAGTTCGACAACAAGGCCCTTCGGAGAGGAACCTAGTTGCACCTAAAACGCCAATTGCTAATAATCCAGATAATGTCAAAGCACCGGCTAACAAGAATACCGAAATCACAGGTGTACCATACAAAGACTATGCCGCCTCAGAGCCTCCATTCCAAGAACCGAAAAGCACAATTGAACCTTCGATATTTGCTGATCAACAGATGTATGAGGATGTTATGGATTGGCTTGAAATGACAGATTGGAACGATGTTGCCTACCGCACTCAATCACTTGCTAGACACCGGAAAATGAAGGCGCTCGATCTGCAACGAGCAGAGCTTGAACGTGAAGCACAGCTCGAGATGGAGCAGAGATCCCGCTCTGTGCGTGCTCGGTCTACGCTGCCCGTCGAAACAGGTAATCTTCATTCAGTGTTCTTACCTCAAATTCTCCGTACGCCGTCCGGGACGACCATGGCACCGCCACCAATTCCATTGAAAGAACCCGAGGATCTGGGAATCAAAATCAAGGACTTAGCGAACCCCGGCTTGCAAGCAACAAGTGGAAGTGGCGAAAGTAACCGAAATATCCAGCCGTCACCTAAGGTGCAGGGTAGAAGTTCGTTAGCGATGAAGAGAGAAAGAGGCGACGACGATTCTAAGCGTCAAGAACGCGCAGATAAGTTACCACGGCTTGATCTTAATGAACGCTCCCAAGAGAGATCATCACTGACAAGTCCAATGATCAAAGACGAGTCTCTGGAAAGTCGTATAACAAGAAGCAGTGAGATTCATTCAGCTGGTTATAAAAGAAGAAGCAGATCTCCCGAATATCGAGCTCAACCTTTGAGTCCAAACGCTCGTCGTGCATCTGACGCGAATGGGTACTATGACCGTTCAAGAGGCGCGGAAACAACCAGGGTCGACCGCTGGTCCCCAAGAGCAAGCCGCAACACCTCACCAAACCACCGTGATAGTGGAACAAGAGGCCTACCCTTGTACCAGGACCTTCCTCGGTTCGACCGTGACCTCGAGTCGAGGACTCAGCATGATCGCGAGTTTGAATACCAATCCAACTACAGGGGTCGCGGCAACGGTAGAACTCGATTCCAAAGCTCCCGTGGTGGCTACAAACCTCACGGTAGTAGAGGTGGAGGACAGGGACGTGCCAACGGAAGCGAGTCTTTGAACCTCAAGCAAGGTGGTCAGTCGCGCGGCTGACCCTAGATTTCTTCACCCCTTTAGCATGCAGTCTTCTCTAACCGCAATTCTTCTAATTAGATGCGAGATACTTCATGATCAAAAGTTGGAACGCTGAGAACGTGGAGATCGCTCAACGTGACGTGAGTGATATTTTACAAGCCCTTGCACGTTGACCAAATGCTTTTTCTGATACTTGAACCGGAAAGAGTACTTGGGCGACCCAAAAGAAGAATCTAGATACATTGACCGAAGCCTACAACACTTGTCGCCACGTCATTTTATTCTTCTCCGTGAACAACAGCAGGGCTTTTCAGGGTTACGTAAGTCCCCCTTTTTCACTCACCTATATCTTTTGACACTTTATTAAGCATCTCTTCTCTTGTCGCAATCTAAATCCTTTGCTACTATACTTAGGCTACTGCCTTTTTGACCGATGCTTTCATCTGATATTCACTGCTTCTTCTGACCGCAATAAGGCTCGCATGGCATCTGCCCCTGGGGCTGCCCCCACTCCCTCTTGGGCCAAACAGCTCATCTGGGAGTCCACACCGCCGTTCTTCATCGAATGGATCGCCACAAGCGAAACCCGCTTCAACCGCTGCGGCTATCTCAAAAACTCACTCAACGAAGGGCAGGCCGTCCTGGTCGGCCGAGATGGTCAAGAAATCGAAGAGAGCTGCGGCCGAGGGCTGTGTGAGCTGATCGATAGTATGGCGAACTACGGTTCGAGCGGAGAGAACGAGTGGCGGAGTCATGGGAGTCCGGGGGTTTGAAGAGCTACTTAGGGGACGATGACAGAATTTTTGGAGCTGCGGCATGTGAATGCAGCGAGTATAGCTGGCTTCCTGGACGGAAAGGTAAGTCAGAATGGGCGAAGCGAACGGGGATCGATTGACGGCCTTTCTTTTGGCTTTTGAGCTACCTTATAATTATTGGCACATGCGCTTACCTAGCTAGCAATCAATTCTTAGAAAGCTTTTGGGAAATTTTGATCCTTCTGCCAGTGTACCAACTCGTCCAGGTCGTCGTTCGAAGCGTTTTCTTCAGTAAACGGATGTACAGTATTCATCGATGGAAATCCTAGTCTTATTCCGTATCCACTGAAACAATGTCGTATACGGATCCGAGCACGAGCATCTCCGCTGACTTTCAATCAACTCCAACGGGAATCACAGAACTCACGACATAGACTGCAGAGTCGTGCCACAACTATAGGACATTATTGTCAATTTCGTTTTGGTGGAAAATTGTAGCTACCCAATTCCGAAAGCTGCCCTCTCTGGATAAGGTCTTTGATAGAAATTGTACTATACGAGGAACATGATATATTCTCGCCGCACGATTGTTGTCCGTATGCCAAATCCAGGAAACTGATTTCGCCCAACCCTACTTCGGGTCTTCCACAGCCAGGAGAAAAGCATCAGAAGGACGCACTTTTTGCAGGATGTATACAGGCATTGATCCTAAATCAAGGATAGATTCAACACGCAGCGATTGTACCCTATATGTGCGATCCACCGCGGGGGACTTCATGTTCACAGTCCGCCCATAGCCTAATTTGATTCTTGCTCCTGTTCGTGCTTGTCTCTCCTCCTTCCCTGTTCAGTTGGAGATGGGGGAGTTTATGTATTGGTGCATACTCGTAGGGCTCGTTGCCTTCGCTGTGTCGAGGGTTTGTTTCGAGGCTATAGTACGATGGTAGTGTATCGATATATGTTACGTGACTCGAAAGCCCTAAAGTGCTCAGGCCATCATGGAGCGAGTAGCACAGGAGGGTCTCGTTCACTCAGGACAAGATTCCGTACTATAAGGTATCATGTGAAATGCCCACTATCAAATTAAGCAAGACGAACCAGAACATAGATATGCTGGCTGAAAGTTTTCCCGTATGATAATAAGTAGGGGGAGCTGCTGGATGGGATTGTGTCTCCCTCCAATCGCAGACAAAATAAATAAAAACAAAACGCGCGTACCCGCAACGGCTCGAATACCCAATCCAGCCTGCAAGTAAAAAGAGAATCAGCCCGCGCTTCGGTGCAAGGTACATACTTTGACTGTCCGGAATACTCCAGACAACGTGGAAGCAGCCACCAACACGGCCACCATTTCTTTTCGGATCCCGATACTTTGCGTTAAAATTATAATGATCAAGAAGATGTCATCCTTAGTACCTCGTCATGTCTATGCCTTATGGAGCTTTCCCAAGGTTGTATTTTCATAATATGTCGTAGAAATTTCTTTGGATGACGATAATTTGATATGGGTGGGCTATCACCGCCGTAGTAGTTGGATAATTATCGGCGGACTGTGCTGGTGTCGAAGTAGCCTGGCTCTGTCTCGAGAACGCAGAAGATTATTCTTCAAACCTAGGTCTCCATTGGCATCAACGAGTATCGCAAGTGGTCTGAGCAACTTGACTCGGACAGTATCTGCACAGCACTACTTATCTGTGAGTATGATCTTCTGACGCCTAATATGATATCTTGAAGCCTCGAATGTAAGCGAGCTTGAGGATGGTCGAATGGGTTACCGTATGCCTCAGACTCCAGATCTCCTACTTACTTGCTGCCGCTTCGAGCTCACCAGTTGACCGTACGGTCTCGAGCATACCCACATGCTTTGCTATTTTTATGCTTTTACATTCGGGTGCTTATGTTGTCACGAGTTGGCTGGAGCCATGAAAGTCTTGTCATACACACATGACCTTGCGCTATAACGTCATGAGGGATCTCCCTCCAGATGTTCTCGGCTCTGGGAAGCAGAAGAAGAGCCACCAAAAAGAGCGGCAGATTCGATAGACGTCCTTATATTGGATTGAACCCAAAGAAGGAGCCATGAACGCACGGATTATTCATTTCACTTGGGGCCTGAGCTTGAGGATGAACGGATGTCATGCTATGAGCCGCTCCAATATTGTACATCTGCCGAGTAATCTAACGAAACTTGCTGTACACAACTGCAATAATCAGCAGAACGAGAACCGTAATGATCGCGACGGTTATAATCCGGTTCGTAGCCATTCTGTTTGTTCGTCAGTCACTTCATCACTGCAGTGGCCAAAGTTCAAGGGAAGAAATACCTACGCGCCATCCCCCTCAGCGTTTTCACACTCCGATCCACATATCCCTCACTCTCCAAGATCGTAATCCGCGTACGCTGTATCTGCTCGCCCTGCATCTGCAGATCCGATAGCGTATCCCGCCCTATAGTCTCCGTCTCATTCGCTATCCTTTGACTATCTCTTAATCGTTGTGAGCTCCTATCAAGTCGCTCAGAGCCTGATAGAAGTTGCTGCCGCTGTTCAAGTTGGTCGTCTTGAGCGGGGTTGTCCGAGTAGCGGCTATTGAAATCGGATTTGCGGTCGTTGGATTGTGATCTGAGCTTCCGTTTCACGACATCGATGTCGGACTCGTAGTTTCGGAATCGTTGGTTTACTTTCGAGCGGGTTGAGGAGGGGATGTTGGATTTCTCGAGGCGCATTTGATCAAGCTGAGGGTCAAGTCAGCAAAATGGTATACCATGGTATGGGTCTTGTAGGGTATCAAATGTACCAATTCTTGGGCCTCTTCCAGGGCGCGCTCTGCTAGCCGCACGGCGGACTTTCGAGGTTCGCCAGTCAATTCGGCCACTTGGTCGAGCTTCTGGTTAAGGTCGGCTTGGACGAGCTTGAGTTCGGCTTCATAGCTGCTGAAAAGCTCAGAGCCTGCATCGGTGTCTAGAGGATTCGACATCGCGGGCAACCTAAGCTGAGATAGGAGATGGAGGACGTAGTCTGGTAAGGTGTACGTCGACGGTGTAAGCAATTCTCACGGTGCGCTGCTGCCTGTACCAGTTGCATATACTGTTCAGTTAGGCGAATCTTGTGTAGGCCGAGACTGAACAAGCGACTCTAATAACTTATATGATACTACCGTCTTTGGCTTCATCCATAATCGTTCCAACGAAGAGAAAGTACTGTATGCCGGCTTGCTGGAAATGCTTTACTGTCACACGTAGGACATAGACGACACTGGATCTACACGCGGCTGATAATCCTTGTCGCTGATTAGCCGAGATTCCGCCGGCACTATGATCTTTTGCGGAATGGGGCCAGAAAATCTCCAGTCCATGACTACTCGACTCCTTCAAGTAGGTGTCGCAGATTAAGATTGGTAGATGAGTTTAGGTATTATTGTTCTGTTTCAAGACATTGGCGAAGTATCGTTCACTTTTCTCACGTCATACGATTCGCCTATCTGACAATCTCCCTGTTTCCTACTAGAAGTACCCCAAATAATCTCTAGCTCTTGTCGTCACATTCCATTTTTTCTGACTTAAATTTCTATATCATGAATGGCGAGACAAAGCCTAAGAGAGTGGCCATAGTCGGCAGTGGCTGCATGGGTATCGGAGCCCTATGGGCTCTCAAGAGCACGAATCATGAAGTTCACCTGTTCGAAGCGGCAGACCGTTTGGGGGGTCACACAAATACCGTCACGTTCAAGAAGGATAACCTCGAGACCAATGTTGATACAGGCTTCATAGTCTTGAATACAGCAACGTATCGTTAGTACGTCCGTCCGGTCGAACGAAGCGATGGCTCACCAAGTCAAGCGAACTTTATCGCCTTCCTGAAAGATGTAGGAATAGATCCAGTCCCAACATCAATGACTTTCAGTGTTTCGCGAGATCAGGGCCTTTTTGAGTGGGCTGGCACGTCCTTGTCCTCGGTTTTTGCGCAGGGATCGAATATCTTCAGCAGGCATATGTGGCGTTTGCTCTTTGACTTTATCCGTTTCAACCAATTTGCCGTAGACCTGCTCTCTAATGAGGATGAAAGCGAAACAGATCCAACGGGTACGAATGGAACAGGCAGCAGAGCTCATGCGCCACGCAAGCAACAGTCCATCGGAGAGTACTTAGATCAAGAATAGTATTCGGAAGCTTTCAAGAACGACTACCTCATACCCATGACAGCTGCCGTCTGGAGTACGACTCCGGACAAGGTATCTCTAGAGTTTCCCGCAACCACCCTTGTTCGTTTCATGTGGAATCACCATTTACTATCGACCTTCGCCGCTCGGCCCACATGGATGTCGATTCCAGGAGGCTCTCAGCAGTACATTGACGTTGTAATGACCAACTTTCCAAGAGAGTGTCTTCATCTCAAAATCAAAGTCACAACTGCACTGTCTCTAAGTGAGGATCGTGTCCTACTTCGATTTGAAGACGGGAGTGAGGACATATATGATCAAGTCATCTTGGCGACTCACGGTGACCAGGCCCTGGATATTATTCGGCATAACGCTACACAGGAGGAAAAGGACATTTTGTCTGGTTTCCAGTTCAGTCCAAATACGGCAATACTTCATTCTGATCTAAGCGTGAAGCTCCCCTTTACTCTAAAATGATCCAACTCCCTCTAGTCTATGTCCCACTGACAGTATGCAGTTGATGCCAACACGCCCACTCGCTTGGGCAGCGTGGAATTACATCACGACTACTCCGTCGTCCTCCAACCACCCATCCTCTATCTGCTTGACGTACTGGATGAACTTACTGCAACACATTCCTTCCTCGAAGTTTGGTCCTGTTCTTGTGACACTGAACCCTATCGTGACGCCTGATCCTGCCCTTGTTCAAGGGACACGGACGTACCATCATCCTCTATACAACGCTGCCGCTATTCGCTCGCAAAAGCTACTTCCTTCGATACAGAACACCAGGGGCATCAGCTATGCGGGTGCTTGGACAAAGTACGGTTTTCATGAGGATGGCTTCTCCAGTGGCGTAAAAGTGGCGATGGACCATTTGGGTGCAACAATACCTTTCCAATTCGTGGACTCCACGTTTTCTAGAGGTCGAAAGCCACAGCTTGGTCCCGCCGACTACGCGATGAGAGTCTTCGTATGGCTGATCCAAGCTTTGCTCTGGCTTGCCGGCGGGTTCTTGGCTGTTTTGCCAAGCCCGACGACCATTGCAGTCGAAGAGAAAAAGATGCGATAACCTCAAGCTCCTCCTTGTCCACGTCCTTCTCGCTTGTTGGAGCCCTGATTGCTATGCACGTAGTACGAGTTCTACGATGTGCATCAAATATACGGCACCTGCGAAATCTACAATATGTACGAAAGCTCAGATGTGGTCAAGCTTGAAACCGAGATGCTCCAGGCCAGATTACCATGTGGACTACGATGGCCCAGCTATACGACACATTGCACAGAGCCACACCTCCGATCTTGGGCGGTGGCTTCGGCCACCATTTGTATGGTGCACAGTACAGGCGTTGTATCAGACGCTGGCGGGAAAGCCCGGATTGCCTCTTTGGAAGATATTGCCTGTTTGGGCATCTGTAGGTGAGGTAGGAAAGCCTCTAATGTGCTCAAACTACCAACATGCGAACATTGAGTCATCAGGATTTGCTATATTAATGCGACATGGGAGCTTCAAACGCCCTTCTTCCCATTCCTCCCCTACGTCATCTCGTACCAAACACTGCATTATCCCACCACAGAGTGCACAACCCACAGGAAGCAGCAAACTACTATAACTACATCCAAGTCCCCCACCGAAGAACTACAGGCTCCCATATCCTCCTAGTCACTCATCCCCAACAACAAACCGTCTCCTCAACCAAAGCCTCTCACCGCCCATCCCCCAATCCAATAATCTCGCTTTCCTCTCCAACCATGTCTCCCCCCCACCCGGGCAACCCTACCGACCCCGAAATGGAAATGCCAGACCCATATCCCTACCTCTTCCTCTACCACAACCCCTGGTTCGAGCAGGCCCAGAAACTCTGCCCTCCCACAGCTGCCCCTACCACACTCGCCGTGCCAGATAAAGCGACCGAGAAGAATCTTAGCAGCCGCGTCCAGGACGTAGCGACCGGCAAGGCACGGATGTGCTTGAGGAGCGCGTGTCGAGGACGGTGTGTGGGACGGGCGTGAGTGATATGAGCTGGTTATCATCGTCATAGAGAAGTGTGGATCAGGGCTTTGGAGATATCTGTATCAGGGACATGGTTGAGAAAGCTGGTGTGTAGAGCTGTGGGATCGAATTCTTCAGGGAAACGCATCAAGAGCTTTGTTTAGTTATAGATCATGTAGCCGAATCAACCATTCACCGAATTCTCACCCCTCCTCTAATGAGAAATCAACTCATTCGGAGCATTCGGATCAGCATTCCGCTGATAATAACGATGCCAATGCCACCCACAAGAGGGCTTCCAAGTATTCCCAGGGCCACGCCCTACTCGCCATCCCTTCTCCCCCTCCCTACCATCCACCATCCCTCCCCCCCCTCCCTCTCCCTCACTCCCCTCTTACTTTCCCCCCCTTAATTCTCCCTCCGCACGCCCACAACAACCGAACAACAACTTACTGCAGCACAATCGACCACAGCCGCCAATCTACCCCTTTCCAAACTTCTCTAGCGTCGCTGCTTACAATATATAACTCCCGTTTTTCGATACCGCTTTGGTCGAAAAATGTGGCAGGGAACAAGGGGTAGGAGATTGTGTGTAATGCTGGTGGCCGAGAAGTCAGGGTTTATGTGTATGTGTGTATGTTTTATTGTGATTGAGGGAGGGAATAGAGAGATTGAGAAGAGAGGGAAAGGGAAAGAAGAAGGAGAAGGGAAAGGGAAAGAGAAAGAAGAAGAAGAAGAGAAAGAAAAGGGGAAGGGAAAGAGAAAGAGAAAGAGAAAGAAGAAGAGGAACGGGAAGGGGAAGGTAGCGGATAGATGGGTATCGTTGTTGTCACGGGGTTGTCCGAGTTGGCTGGGAGGTTTTTGGGCTTGGTAGGCAGATCAAGGAAGTGAGGAAGGGGTTGAGTGGTTTGGATGGGAAAACCGTGAGACAGAGACATGGGGGGGAATGGTAGATATAGAGGGGGGTGTTGAGGAGAAGGTTTTGGGTGCTGTAGATGGGATATAGCAGTTGCCTAGTGAGATTAACTTTAGTAAGGTGTAAAATTGGGCAGAGTCTCATTATTCAAGCCTCCTGAATAAGTCTGAACTCCATACCACGTGATAAAGCGTCTTCATACCAACGATGATAGGTTCCTATCAATGCTGTTCGGTAAGTCTAAGTATGGTGTGTCGATGTCGACACTATGAAGAGATACTGCAAGGTACTATGATTAGCCACCTCCATCAGTCGCACTGAAGGCGCTTGACATATTCACGTACCCCAATCTTGAAGGCCCTCATACCGCTTTCTTCACCACAACCCACGATCCCCACCCTCCGGCTGCGACTCCCACAACCACACCCCCACCCCATTCCTGTTCCACTTCCCTCCACTGCTCCGCAAACCAAACCCCCCTTCCCAACCCCAACTGCCCTTCCGAACCCCTCCCACAAACCCATACCTCGTTGTCATTCGTCAAAGCAATGATATGCCCATCGCCGATCCCGACATCCAGCACGTCTCCTCCAGCGATCTCCGCCCACTTTACCATTTTTGACTCCTCCGCGGTCCTGTCTGGAAGGCACTTGATTTGCTCCTCTTCGCCGGTTCCGGCCTCACCACCCCAAAGGTAGAGGTCGTTCTCTTGGGATATGCCAGCGCACATCCAGCCTCCGGTTTCGATCTTGCGGATTATGGTGCCATCAAAGAAAGGGATATGGTGAGGTGTCTCAGCTGGCTTGTCACAAGTCGGGTTGCGGGCCAGGAGCTGGGGGTGGAGTGGGGACCCGAAAGTAATGATTTTGTAGGGGGCGAGGAGCAGGTGAGAGGTTGGCGTCGGGTGAAGAGATTGTGCCATAGTGTTGATGGGAAAATACTGAGGAGCCGGTTTGGGGGTTTTGCAAGCGAAGAGGTCCTTGAGGGATGGCAGTATATGCAGGACGCATCTAAAAGTAAAAGCTGGATGGTCTGTGAGGCACGTTAGCCTTTCTTGAACATAGAGACGTAAGCTGTGTAAATTTGTGGACACCGATCGAAAGACATTCCGAGAATTGTCAATGAAGCCTTGCCTCCAGGATTTGCTTCGCACCATGCAGTATCTGAAAACAATTTCTATCCCATGGTCTAGCGTGGCTGAGGTGGAGGTCATTGAATGGTTGATTGTCCCTTCTGTGGTGGTTTGACCTACGCTTGAGCGGCGCCCATTCTGAGACAACCCCACATAGAAAGGCCGTTGTCTGGCTGGTACTCCAACAACGGACGGTTGCCGACATCATATCTCGATGTCTTGGTGCCAAGCCATCCCATGACAAGAGATACAGCTCTTCTTGTATTAGCAGACAAGGATGCAAAGGGTAGATGATCTAGAGTTTCATCGACACTTCACGTGAAGCAGGGTATGCACTATTCAGACATCGTGCTGATGTAGAGTAAGGACAGCATGAATTCACTCAAGCACACATCGTGATGAGATACAACTTACGTGCAACAACAGCGATCTGTCCATTCCGAGCAATGGACACATGGTCTACCACATGGCCACGTTGATGCAACCACGCCGTCGGCCGTCGTATGAAGATCAACTCATCTGCTGGCGGGTCGGTTCTGCCAAGCTCCAACAGCAGTCCGTCGTCCGCTATTGCACCAATCACACCACTCAGGTCACCAAAGACAGATCGAATACCGTGACCTTCACCAGATTTGGGGCCAGAGATTGGGCAGCTCGTGACGCCTGACGAGTGAAAACCTCGAAAAACAAGTCGGTCATCGATCTCGAGGATTGTGGCACACCAAAGAGCGCAGAAGATGCGAACGGTCTTGCAATCTGCTACCTTTTGAAAGTCGTAGAGGTTCTGGGACGAATCATTCTGGTTTTCGGAGGTAGTACATAGCTGCTGATGAGCGTTGAGACCGCAGGCATAGAGCTCCATAATTAATGGCTATGCGAGATGTAAGAACACTCTGTCAGTCACGAAAGCAGACTTTCCTCGACAAGGGGTCGCAATTGCCGCTCAATGGTATCAGGCGAGACGGCGAAGTGGATAACGGCATGATCAGATCAGTGCTCTCATGGGATCAGTGTGCGAGCATTATCCCCCGCAGGACTCATTCTGATGGCCACATTCTGCATTGTCGTTGCTGTTCCGAGCTCTAGTAAAAAAACGAGGTTGCTACTCTTCATTGTCGATTGATTGTTTGAAGGTACATATGTGCCTGTATAGGAAAGGAAATAAGACGAAGATGGCAGGAAGGATCCTCGAACGCCTTGAAGAAGACAGATGATCAAAGAACCGATGATTCGCCGGAAGAGCACGTGACCAGCATACTTTACACGACACACATATTGGTAGAGTGATCATGCCCAACCCTGGCACTTTCATAAGGCTCCTTGGACAATGTGCACACGATAGCTGGGATGATTATTATAACAGTCAAAATTCAATGATGAGCTATATTGTCTATGATGAGTTGTCCAGCTCATTCGATGGTCTAAAGCAAACTCAAAAATCGCAAAGAGCTTGGTGGTAGAACAGCTAATCTCCTGGAGAAAGGACCTCGTTCTTCTTCTGCAAATGTCACGATGTTGACACGTTCCTTTTATGTGCCCGAGGAACCGTTCCCCGTATCCCCGGGACCCGCGGCTTGGATCTATCCCGCTGCAGAGAGCAGCAATTGGGGAATTTCGAGGGAGCTCGCCTCTGTGAGCGCAGACGGGTCTCTCCTCGAATACAGATTTGCCAAAGTTCCCAGTTTTTTTCTCGCAAGGCGAGACTTCAGAGAACAACCAGGCGGTAGATCTGATGACTTAGGCAATGTTTCGAATACAGCTCTCGAGTATACTGGAAAGGATCCTTTAGCATTGCGGCTATTGATCAGTGCTTCGTTCCTTGTTGGAGCTATCGATATAGATCCACCAATGAGCGACATTTTGGCCTCAGGGCGGGTTACTAGTCGGCCAAAGCGATGCATCTCGACTATTTTATCAACGATGGGTTGCAATCGTTGAGAAGGTCGCTGTTGACAGCGGGGATTGCGTCACATTCTGCGCTGGTGAAGTCTTGTTCCCAGCAATGCCTGGTGATGAGAGGAGGGCCGAGCGTAACTTAAAGTGTACAGCAATAGTCTCCCATATCCAAGCGGTAGCTAAAATCATTTCAGATACCTAGCGGGCCGACGCAATCACGCATTGACGTGTAGGCGATCTTACAACCAAGGCAGGCGATGATCGGCGATTAACGTATAAGCGAGGACTCTTTATTGAAAGAAGTCATTGTGTAGGAGAGGTATATTAGATTTGATGGCATTTCATAGTCGATTGATGTACATTTGCTAATTGCGTATCCATGGGCAATAAGGTCAATCCGTGATTGCGTCGGCTTGTTGGGTATTCGAGATGATTGTAGCTACCGCTTGGGTATGGGAGACTATTGCCGTAAAGTGTACCGGTTCGTGTTCCCTCCTAGAGAAAGCCGATACGTCGACCGCGATTACAAGTGGGGAAGAGTGCAGTATAGCTGAAGCGATACTCCAGACCACGTCTATGATGATCCAGTTTTCTCCAGGTTCGGCTCCAGTGCCGAAAAGAAAGGCTTTTTCATTCCATAAGTAGAATTTCCTGCTCGTTGACTAGGCTGAATCAAATTCACGAAAGGCCGAAAGCCAGTACGGAGCTTGGTAAGTGAACTGCAATATAGCTTCTCCCAAATGTTTCTATTGCCACCAGAGGGATCGATATCGGTAGTGTGGCCTGATGTTGGCATACAGGTTGGCATATTAGTTGCTTCTCAGGTATTCAAGGCTGGCGTGGCGATAATATTATCTGCAGACTTCGAATTGCTAAGGCTCGCAGATTCAGGCACGAAAGCAATATTACAATAAGAGGCACAACACTTATTTGCGGAAAATGTGAGACATGACCACCAGCTTCTATCTTGGGCCAGGAATTGCAAGATAGAGTAATATACGTCTTATCGAAGTGCATCTGCGTCTCTTGCATTCATATAGCTTGGGAAGCCTACTGAAAGTTGATGATAGCCATGGATGGGAGGGTCAAAGCGGTGCGCATTGACTGGTGTCACCAATAATCGCCAATACTGCTCCTAGAACTAATAAGCTTTCATCCTAGTGATGGTCTGAGCTCGATTGTGAGGCTGATCCGTCAACGATCCATCTTTGAATCAATGGTATTTCACTCTATGGATACGGCGAGCTTCGAAAATAGAGTCCAACTTGATAGCCGGTTTGTAATACATATTCTCTTCGTTGCGACTGCACGCGTCGAATATCTCAGAGACAGCGATCCCAGAAGACCGGAAAATGGATATTTCACTTATCTCACTACCAGCTGATGTTGGAATGTACACAGTAACGCAACGGTCAAGGTTCGATTGTGGCACGCATGATAATTAGCGAATACGGCGGCCTTGTATGTTTAGGGATCGCCCCACGGATGTTCATTCAATGCATCATCGCCATCGAGGGACCATGCCGAAGATATACCTAATCCGCAGGTAGGGCTTGACTTTTCTTGAACCATAGGCGGCTCGTCCTGTCCCTCCTCCCGTTCAGGCGAGAGACTCTTTTCCTTTGAGTCTTCAACTTCGAGGGACATGGTCTCGAGTGGAGGGAGATTGATATCGAAGTAGTCTTCGTCAGCCGCCAATTTACCATTGATACAAAGCGTCTTCGCTAGGATTGATTCATCAATAGGCTGGCCTCGATGCTGTACAACGTGCTCGAGTAAGGATCGAATGCTAGTGATGATCGGCGATCCCTTACCTTGAAGAACGCAAAAGATACAGCGATAACTGTAGACCTTGTTTTTGCTTCTTTTGAGCGCAACATGGGATTTGGCCAAGAACACCCATCGATACTTCAGACCTCGAAATTGGCACACGGAATCATCGAAGAAGAACTGCTTCCTGATCTTGCAGGCTGGGCTCTCAAAGACGCATTTGGAGTTTCGGCAGCCCCAGTACCATGACTCTCCAGTCTTTGCAATAGACGCGTTTCGTAATCTCACACCGTCCTTGTGAAGCCCAGCTTGCAGATAGTACGCACCTTGACAGAAGCCACCATAGTCGTTCATGGGCGATGGCCAATCGAGAGTCGTAAGTGGAGTGGTGGGTTTGACAACAGACGATGTATCGTTGCTATCGACGACTGAGGGCGATTGCACTTGTTCCCACGGATTCGCTTCCAGACCAAACGCCTCTCCGTTGAACTCTGGTGATGTGTTCGATTGTGGAGAATAGCTTTCTCTGCTAGGAATTCCATCTAATCGTCGTTGAGAAAGATTCTGGTCGTGCGTAGTCGACGAACGCGAGGGTCTAAGCTGAAATGGCCGCCGCCAGCTACTGGGCGATTTTGACGATGTGGTGGTGGAGATAGTTTCAACAGTGATCTGGCGGTCCAGCCTCGATTCGTACTTTTCGTCCATCTGACGATGAGGCAGGCTTGATGGTTGCCAAGCATGGCGTTTATCCGACTTGACGCCATGGCGAATCGCCTGGAGAGCCTGTGGTTGTCCTTTTCCCTTGAAAATGTTGTTAGAATGGCTCGGGGGGCCTTGCAATAAGGACGGATGCTGATTTATTGCAGCTGCAGCTGCCATACGCGTATAAAGCTCCCAAAGCGCCCCGACAGATTTTCTTCGGCCAAGGTCTGAAATCTCGACGAGTGTTGAGAAGTCGACAACATCATCGCTATGGGCAAGAGAAGCAAGCTGCGTTAGCAGGGAGCTTTGCAATGCTATGAGAACATCCTTGAGTGCCTCTCGAGCTATCTGATCACCGTTTGCGAACGCTTGCCCGAATCTTTCCACTCCGCTATCCCTGGCGTCTTCGACAGCAAGGGGACTCCGTGCTAGCGATAGTTCCAACTGCTCTGCCTTCGTGGCGCGACGCTTGTCTTTAAAGTTTGCAACAACTTTGCTCGCAGCTTCGTAGGCACTTATAACGCTGGCGACGACACCAATTACTGCAACAACCTCAAAACCTGACATTGTCTATTGGATCAGCCTACGTCTGAATGCTGAGATTAAAACCGCTCTCAATGCTCGGATACGAGCGTTTCCCAAGTAAGTAGTAGGTGACACGCAATGCGATGGTTGTTGATCCTTCGCAAGGCTGGGGTCTGCCTAAGCACTCATCCTTCCCTACCGTAGGCTCGGCGGGGGGAGACCTGCATATCGATGCTGCTATAAATAGCCCATCTTCAACCTCGATACTTACTTTGGGGAAGGAGTACAAATCTCTCGTGATCCGAATACCGAGCAAAAGTTGGATGATGGACTATTTCGAACACAGAACGAAAGATTCGAGGTCTATCTGTCAGTAACGACTACCTGGGCTCGGAAGTCACGTGATAGCCCCCAAAAGCCAAATTTGTCAACTTTATAAATCCTGGTGAATGCTCGACTATGAATTATATTTGCATGGTGACAGTCCCAAGGTGATGGCCCACCAGTTGCAGAGTCTTCCACCTTCGTCGTTGCGGCCCATGGCAGCACGTCGACGCCTCATTGATGATCCTCTGGACCCAAAGGCTTGTTCGCCTGACTCTCGACATGAGCTCGTTTTTTCTCCGCAGACTCAGAAGGATCTTGCTTCACTTGATCGTGACTGGGCGTTCCTTCACTCTGATTGCCAGGTATAGAAGACTGGTCGGAGACTGGCGTTTGGAGACTAGCAGTGTCTGGTGACCCGCCATCAGTAGCTCTTGAGGCTTTGATGTCCGACTCTTCGCTGCTACTCGATTGCGGGTTGCCAAGGTCGCTAGAAACATAACGTCGATTGACGAAGGTGGTGCCTTGCAACGTCTGGTCAGCCTTTTTGCCACAACATTGTGCCAAGATACATCGGCGGGTAGAGGAAGGTGTTCATGGGTGGGTAGCCTTACGAATTGCTGGCCGAAATTTCGAGGACGTTGATGCGCTCTGTATGCGCGAAGGAAAGCGGCGGACTAGTGTGGACGCCATTGTGTGATTCGTCTTGTTGTTCTGAGATCAGGAGATGATTCAAGGACAGAGAAGACGCAACAAGCGTGAAGCAGAAAAGGTTCTCAACATGAGCATGACTGGATTTTTGCCGTATGATATTCAGGACTGCTTTACGTCACTGTCGTGGGGTTTAGAGCTTGCAGCTTTGCCGATGTCGGACCACCTTGGAATTGGCCAATCAGAAATCAGAATCCACACAAACCCTGGGGAAACCCGCCGGAGCACGCACAGGGCATGAAAGTCGCTTCTTGACTTTGCATAACCGCCCCAACTTCCCCACAATCCTCTTTCTTACCCTTCCTCTGACTCACGGCATGTGAAGACTCATAACAAACATTATAGCTTGCCCATCCGCCTTCTCCGTTTGGCGAAATCTGAAGGAACACCCAGCTCAAGAAACCAGTAATCAACTCTCACCATGTGTCCACCGGTAGAAGAAGACGGCATTCCCAACAACGTCAACGGGCATAGCAATGGCACCTCCAACGGCGTGGCAAACGGCAATCGATGTAGGGAACTGGTCTGATGTAGAAGTCATGGCTAACAGAATTCCATGCAGCACATGAAGGCTACACAGCGGTCAAGTCCTCGCAAAACCCTCATGTCGCCAGTAGAAATCCCTATCAGCCCGTCGGCGACTTCCTAAGCAATATCTCGCGCTTCAGTCAGTACCATAAACCCCCAGGATCGTCGCTCCCAAGTTGTCCTAACTCCGAGGTATAGAGATCATTGAAAGTACATTACGGGAGGGCGAACAATTTGCCAACGCCTTTTTCGATACGGAGAAGAAGATCGAGATCGCCAGGGCGTTGGATGATTTCGGTGTCGACTACGTGAGCTGAACCGCTCGATGGCTACCGGATGGGAAGCTCACCGGCATTCCAGATTGAGTTGACAAGCCCCGTGGCCTCTGAGCAGTCAAGAGCGGATTGCGAGGCAATATGCAAATTGGGCTTGCGATCCAAGATTCTGACCCACATAAGATGTCACATGGATGTACGGGCTGCTCTCTCAAGCATCACTACACTCGGGATGGTGTATATACTGACTACCTTTCGCAGGACGCGCGGATCGCTGTCGAGACGGGCGTCGACGGAGTGTACGTCCCGCCAGGTACACGCCTTAAGTATTTCGCTAATGTCCCAGCTTAGTGATGTCGTTATTGGAACCTCCTCCTACCTGCGTGAACACTCCCACGGCAAAGACATGACCTACATCCGCGACACCGCCATCGAAGTAATCGAATTTGTAAAAAAAAAAGGCATCGAGATCCGCTTCTCAACGGAAGACTCTTTCCGCTCCGACCTCGTCGATCTCCTCTCCATCTACTCCGCCGTCGACAAAGTCGGTGTCAACCGCGTCGGTATCGCCGACACCGTCGGATGCGCATCCCCGCGACAGGTCTACGATCTAGTCCGGACGCTCCGAGGTGTCGTAGGCTGTGACATCGAAACCCACTTCCACAACGACAGCGACTGCGCCGTCGCAAACGCCTACTGCGCCCTCGAAGCCGGCGCAACCCACGTCGACACATCCGTCCTCGGCATCGGGGTACGTCCAACACCCCACCCTAGGCTGCCTCCCCAACTAACACCCCACCCCAGGAACGAAACGGCATCACCCCCCTCGGCGGCCTCATGGCGCGCATGATCACCGTAGACCGCGACTACGTCATGTCCAAATACAAACTCTCCAAACTCAAAGACATCGAGGACCTCGTCGCGCAGGCCGTCGCGGTCAACATCCCGTTCAACAACCCGATCACCGGCTTCTGCGCCTTCACCCACAAGGCCGGCATCCACGCCAAGGCCATCCTCAACAACCCGTCCACCTACGAGATCATCAACCCCGCCGACTTCGGCCTCACGCGCTACGTGCATTTCACCTCGCGCCTGACGGGTTGGAACGCCATCAAGAGCCGCGCCATGCAGCTGAACATCGACATGTCGGACGAGGAGTTCAAGCAGTGCACCACCAAAGTGAAGGCCATGGCCGATATCCGGCAGCTGGCGGTTGATGACGTGGATAGTGTGATTAGGGCGTTTCATAGGAGTATCACGCAGGGGGTTGATGTGCCGCTGCTGCAGGACCTGACGGCGGAGGAGGAGAAGAAGTTCCTGCAGAAGGAGAGGGAGATGAGGGAGGTGCCGGAGAAGCGGGAGTTGGATCAGGTGGTGGGCGAGCAGGTGGAGACGGGGAAGGTGGTGGAGAAGGCGAAAGCCAATGGCATCGCTGCCGGGGCGTAGATGAAGGGGATTTCGTTCATGGTGTTCGGAAGATATGAAGGGAGACCTACGGGCGCTTGGGAGTGGATATATCTGTGTGGGTCTGCGTACTGAAATGGAAATCGTGCACATATCAAGGACGAGAGAAGTATTTACTCTTGTGCCGAAAAGCTAGTCGATGAATCGAAGTACATAGATCCCCGATCAAAGATGATGAAAGTCCAATACATTAACTCCGTAGACGCTCAAGACGACTCATCTTCCGAAAAGTTAGCGATCTCAGCTTGGAGGGTTTGCGAATTTGACCAGTCTTGACAACACTTCCAAAGACCATGAGCCATAGCATGTGTGGGGTTTGGCTCCATCATCGTCCCCTTAATACAAGAACATCGGCAGAAATGGCGGAAGTGAGAAACCCCAGACTGATCGTAAAGTCTTCTTACCTGAGCCCATGACAGCACTGTAGACTCTGAATCATCAATGCACAATGCACCACGACCGATAAAAGTATAAGAATGCATTGCCATCTAAAGTAAGAATATTATATGCAAGAAAGAAAAGCCTTCCCAGCAAGCCTCGAAAACCTTAACGCAAACACCTGCCATGTCCGCAACTGCAGCTGTGCAGCAAGCATCATGCCCACATCATATGCGTAAGAGAGAACGATCTTCGACTCATGACCCAGTGTACCCAATGCTTCGCCGTACCATCCCGGATGCTCATGCCCTACACGAGGGGCTTAGCCGCAAAGCCCAACTGTGGGCTGGTGTCTCCATTGAAGACAACGAACTGGCTCTTGAGGAAGATGTCCCCGAAGATATTGACGCCAATGCCGGTGTTGGACTGGATGCCGCCGAAGCAGGTCGTGCCGCTCGCGTCGGTGGGGGCGTAGTTGACGTACGAGCCCGGGACGGTGGCAGCGTAGCCGCCGATGGTGAAGGTGATGGCCGGAAGGGCGGTGCTGCAGGGGTAGGTGTAGCCGCCCTGGGTCTGATCGTTCTGGGCGCCGGGGACGCCGCTGTAGTAGGCAGTGACGATGGTGTCGTCGAGGAGGAGCAGGGAGGTGCCGGTGTCGGCGATAGCGTTGCTAATGGCGCCGCCGGAGGAGCCGCCGTCGACGCTGTAGCTGTCGGCTGTGAAGCCCCAGAAGCCGCGGCTGGAGTCGACGGGGACGTAGGTGATTGCGCCGGTGTGGGCGGAGTCGTCGATGCTGCCGAAGCTGTAGGTTCCGGGCTTGCCTTTCTGGAGGTCGGCGGTGAAGAGAGGGGATGAGAGGCTGGACTTGACGTTGTCGAAGAAGGTCAATTGCTGCTGGGGCTTGACGGTGTTGATCGAAGAGAAGCCCAGGCCGAGGAGACCGTCGTTGCCGACGTCCTGCTGGAACTGGGTGCTCACTTGCTGGGCGAGCTCGACGGCCTGGTTGGCGAACGTGGTCTGGCCAACGGAGACGGTGTCGGTGTAGACATCGCCGCTAGAGCTAGACTTGTCACCGTAGGTGATGCTCCAGGTGTACCCTTGGAGCTGGTTGGAGGAGCTGGACTTCGATGGGTCATAAACGACATGACCATTGACCTCGTTGGCGGGAGTCTCGGAAGAGAACACCCAACTATTGACATGATTAGAGATGTGTTTTGGAAGAGGTGCAGGGACGGAAGCCTCACAGATCAGAAGATCCAGTGTCGAAGTCGAGGGTCAGCTGCTGACCACCAATGGTGACTGGAGTCAGATACTCCGAGTCATACTGGGTAGGGTTGGTGGTGACAGTCCCATCATTGCCAGCAGCAGCGGCAGCAACATCTTGGGGAACTTGCTTGCCATATTTGGCGTAGGCACCAGCAAGAGCAGCAGGACCAGACTTGATGCTTGGCTTGGCAACAGTTTGCTTGACGACAAAGTCCTTGTTGGCCTTCTGACGCCTGTCAACGATAGGAGAGGCTGAAGCGAGGGTAAGGAGGGCCGAAGCCGCAGCGATGTTCTGGGTGAAACGCATGTTGAACGATTGAATGGCTGAGAAAGTGCCGGTAGTAGGAGATGATAGTTGAATCTGCTGTTCTCAGGTTGCTGTGATGATAGAAATAAACAGGACAGATGCTCTTTCTTATAGAGAATTGCTCCCCTGCACCGAACATAGCGTTGACGTTGGACTCCATCACGACTGCAGCGTCCACACTGATTCAGGGATATCAGACAGTGCCGAGGACGGATGACCAGGAGCGGAGATGCCTTGCTAGGGAGGTAGTAACATGGATAGCTACCTATCCCTCGGTCACAGTGAGGATCACGATCCTCGGTAGGTCTGAGATGTGAACGGGGAGTGGTTGTGTCGCAGGGCACCGTCGTCGATCACTCGTCGTTTGTGCTAGGAGGCACGAGCTTTGTCCACAGTGATTTGACCGCCAGCAGGAAGACAATCTCTGCGACGCACCAATCACCGCTTGTTCACGTTCTTTGATTCGAGGGAATTGACCATAGCGGAGGATGCGAAGTGGGGGATGCGGTCATGATGCTCTTTAGGAAGGCCGCACTGTCCCCTGAGAGCGGCAATCAGGGGTGAGGATGTCAGGAGGCTCCTGCGGCCTGCGGGGACGTTGCACTTGTACCTGCATAGAAGACGGCGTGCGAATGCTTATTCGATTCGAGAAGGTGTGTGTGAGATGGGATTGGACGACAGCCTGAGTGGTCCGAGCTACCTTATGGAGCGACAAGGAAGGTGGAAGGTGGCGACGTTCCTGTATGTTGGGAAAGAAGCATGGACAGCCAATGGAAAAGGAGGCATGGTCATCGGTTCCAGTAGCTTCTCGGTTCGTTGGCGGACGATGAAGTACTTCAGAGGCAATCTCAGCGTGGTGCAGCGGCAACAGCCTAATCTGAACGGCTCGCTCCGCCAACAAGGGTCCTCCAACCCCGCAAGAAACATCATAGGGTGGGCTCATATGATAAGGAACATCATCCATGCTCCAACCAACATTGCCCGAGATGATAAGGATGCACAGATCCTACAGTACATCGGAGAGTAGGTCTTGTTGGAACATCAGACTGTACCTTCGGTGCAAGATGCTCCTGAAATCCAAACCATGAGATGGGTGGGCCACACAATCCTGCCGTTAACCGATACTGGTATTGCACAGTGTTCGGAGCGGGTAAGAAGCTGGACATTTCTCCCCTCAAGCTATTCTTGCCCTTGGATGTTCATGCAACCCTCCAAGGTGCGCACACCTACCGTTTTGGTCCAGGTTCCGGAGCAATCTTCTACAGCCTACTTTATCTCGAGGAGCTGGTCTTGCCCTAGAGCACCGTACCGTCGACGGCAAATAATCGTTGTTCCATTCAGATATCATTCGGAGCTTTGCTCCATCTCAAGCTGGGACCGCGGTTCTTCAGTAGCTGTCCGGCTCGAGGTGTCCTGCAAGTGATTGAGTGATCTCTTCGTTCGCTTTCGTGTGTGTCTGCTTCCTTCTCCTCCATGCTGTATGCAGAAGTCCGTCATTTCTAAGCTTGCTGGTTGCATGTGACCTTGCACGGCCGTCAAGCGGGAGACTTGGCCGAAATTGGGGACTGACCCTAACAGCTCTTCTCCTGCGGAATCCAAATTTTGTCGAATATATTTCTTAGGGACACACCGGTGAAATGCTTAGTATCATTCCTCAGACGTCTAAATTGGTGTTGCTTCGTCGTCGGCGACTTCCACACCAAGGTGTTCGAGAAGAGGGTCAAGTGCCCAAGAAACATCCCCATTGTGAAGCTTGCATACGATGATGTGAGAAGCAATATTGCGAGAATGAACTCGAGACCTCTGACTGCCTAATCTATGGTGAAAGCTGATCTAGACGAAGGGTAGACACAAAATATGACCAGCATAAGCATACAAATTTCCTTACAATTCGCTCAAAGATCCCACCGAATACATGCTAGACCGGGTTACAGATACAGCCCATGGAATAGGCAATAGAAAGACTTAGATTATCAGCTACTGTAGAGCTCTCCGCCTACGAGCCGCGGCTTCAACTCGTACTGGTCCGGCTCGGTGCTGTGTGGACGCCGTAGATGAGAATTGGGGTAGTAGAAATGGGGCGCTGGCCCGGCGAATGGAGGATCGGGGTACAGATATGACTCTCCATGGCCGGGTGAGCTCATACCGGGATGTATTGGAGACTGCCAACCGGAGCTGCCAAGATGAGGGCTTCCGCTGGCGCTGCCAGGTCTTCGGCTGTCTTGATGTGTAGGTGGCTCCAACGTGGGTGGTGGACCGTATGTTGCAGGATGAGATGTCAGTGACGGCCGATGCTGGGTGCTGAAAGAAGACCGGGTGGGCGAGGGGAGCGAGGGCGATGATCGTGCGCTGGATGGTGGTAGGTCACCCCGAAGGTGGTGGGGGAATGGCCCGGAAATATACGATAGCTCACTGGTCTGTCGACTCAAAGGCGGCATGGGTGGCAGGTTAGAGGTAGGGGAAAGGGAAAGGTTACGGTGTCCTGGTGAAGGTGTAGACGCAGCTGATGCGCTGTCGGAGTATGTTCCACCGTCGGATTCAGTCCTGACTCCGGAAGAGCGAGAGGCCAGTGCTGCCGCCGTCATAGCAGCAGCTTCCTCAATAGTCCCGGAATGATGGTTCTGATGTCGTGTGAGCGTCGTTCTGCGGGTGAAGGTTTTCTGACAGTCCGCGAAGGGACACTTGTAAGGTCGTTTCCCAGAATGTATGCGGCGATGCCTTGCAAGCGAACTCGAATCACTAAAAGGCTGCGCGTGACTATATCAGCTCCGTGCGAGAAAGATGCAAAGACGAAAGATACCTTCCCGCAACGCTCGCACATGTGTGGCTTCTCGCCTGTATGCACGCGAGCATGCACCGTTAGGGCAGACCTTTGAATGAATTGTTTGTTGCAGCCTGGGTAGTCGCAAACATGCGGTCTGACTCCACTGTGTATACGCTCTATACGAACAGGATTAGGAATGGTTCTACATACAATGACACGGACTTTAGCTTACCGTGGCGAGCGAGATCACTTCGCCGAGCGAAACCTTTTCCACAAGTAGTGCATGCAAAAGCCTTCACAGCGTCATTACCACTGGATGAACGGCCCGGATGGCTGCTTGGCTCATCGTGATACTGTCCCTGCCCATAGTCGTTGTCTATACCGAGGTTCTGAGCGGAGTACCCACTAGCCAGTAAGGACATGGGCTGTTCGCCCTGGATTGGCGACGGATACCGCACGCCGTTGGGTACATGAGGCATCGCCTGGAGAGGCCGATCCGGCCGTATTGAATACGCGGAGGATTGCTCTGATGAGCTTTCAAACTCAGAACCTGCTTCGGAAGCCGATCGATCATTGCATTGTACGACGCGCACGAGGGTAGGCTGATACGTATGCTCCGGTGCAGCAGCTGCACCAGGGCCCTTGTTGTTGAGCATAGTCGTGATGTCCATGGCTTGCGTTGTTGAGTGTTGCTTCGTATCGATAAACCCACTTAGGAGAAAGAATTCACAAGTAGATGGATGATTCGAGACTCGGAATCTTCGGCGTCCAGGGGGAAAGTGTTGCGAGACTGATTCACGGCGCCCCAAAGGTAAGACCCAAACGCTCTGATAGACAATATTCCTGTGGATTCAGTTGAGCGGTTATGATATCGAGAGAGGTAGAGGCTGATCCGTGCTATCTGTACCTTCAGCAAAAGTGTCAGTGATGAGAAAAATCGCAGATGGTAATAAACATCATCAAGTATACGGAGAAGACCGACATGTATCCAGACGCAATCCGACAAAGATGCACGAGGCCTATTTGGGGACTTACTGTGCCTAGAACATGCCAGAATTGATATCTCGGATGGCCCTGGACGTTCACTCCGGAGTGCACTGGGAAGCTGAAGTGGCTCTCGCAATATGTGTACAATGACACCGTCCACAGTAACAATGCTGTTCCAGTGGAGCAAATGAAATTATGGAGAGGCAATCGGATCCACCCTGTGCAAGGTTCCACTCGTCAAAGGATGTGCCGTGCTGGTCGCGCAACTAAAGGCAGGAGAATGAATTTTTGGCTGTCTCGAGCAGCGGAGACGAGGACTGCTTACCGCTTCTTATACGTCGTATCTGAGCGGCAGCGCGCTCTCCTCTCCAGGATTGTTCGGGTACGCACAGGAATCGGTGCCCTCGATCCACTGTCGCATTCGCAGCGCTCGTTCGCGCTCCAGGTTTTGGTCAACAGATCACCTTCGAGTATCGGGGAGTGTGTCAGCCCGTCCACGTGCCCTGACCTGCTCTTGCTGTTGTTTCTCCGGATTCGTCGGAAACGGGTTTTTGGCAGCACCATATAATTGTCACAAGGCTTGGAGGCCCCAAGGACTGGTAAGAAAGAATTGAAGGCAGGTATTCTTGGGTCCAAACTACAAACTTCGTTAGCTTCGCTTGCTAAATTCGAGGTTGAAGAGTAATGAAGGGCGCGGCCAGTGTATTGAAGCAGTGCGAGAGGTGAATTGACAAGAGGATGTTGTCATAGTGAAGGCTACCCTGGAGCTGGGTTTGCCAGCGACTATAAGACCTTAGAAGACGTACAATGAGCTGCAACTGCGATGCGCAAGGGCAAGGGCAAGGGCGTCGAAGTTGGTTTGAACGAGCAGAGCAGATCCTTTCGAAGACCGAGCGACGATCAGAAGCCGGAGCGCTTTCGCGAGTGGCGGTGAAGCAGCGAACTTGTGTGTGGATGCCGAGCAGCTTGGTGTGAGGGAAGATGGTCGGAGACGTTGATGCTACGGCAGCGGGATGTAGCGAAGGTGGGGAGAGGGATGGAAGTTGGTGACAGGGGTCGAGGAAGGGGGACGGCCGAGGTGTCACGGCCGACGCAAGGTCGAGTCCAAATACATGTAGGCTGTAGGGTACCGGAACTCGTACATCTTGAGTATGTATACCTTAGTTATCGATAGGGGCCTGCTGTCCCCTTGGCGGACATGGGAAAAGGAGTAGAGGGGTAGTTGTAGGAGGAGGTGAGCTGGAGGATGGCGTGCAACTGCAGCGGTCAAGCTGGACTTTTGGCGTCCGGGGATGATTGGTGATGCCTTGTTTATCCCTTGAAGCGAGAACGGCCGGACAGCCCAGGAGCCCATCAAGCGAGATGCAGTCCAAGCAAACTAGAACTAATTTACAGACTCGGTGCGACCAGGTCATCAGCGCTGTTTGAGGGGGCCTATTTCCTCATAAGCAGGCTGTGCCCATTGGGCCAGAGGCACCTGCATGCCAACGTGGGCAAATTGGTAGATACTACAGACAGGGACGACGTGGGCAAGCATGAAAGCATCATGATCGTAAATCCATGGCGGTGGGTTTCGCGTCACAAGGACGGCACCCGAGTGTGAGACCCCTGCCTGGGCGGGATCGACTGCTCTGATTCGCAAGAGGCACGCAAAGAAGGCGCATCGAACACGCATCGAATGTTCTTCGCTCCACGCACCCTCACTCTATTTCCATGCATTGAAGATCATTCTTGCGAGCTTGCATTTGCACTTACTCCTACCCTCGTCACGGGACTGACTAAAGTACTTCTACATAATGGACGCTGCCCTCCTTTCCCTCCTAGCCGCTCGTCCTATCAAAGCGCGCTCCAGACACTGCCCGACAACATGGAATATCTCACACTGCGCCTCGAGCACCCTTCTCTACACACCATGTGGCCTCTGAGAATATCTACAAAGACCGGGACCCTCAAAGTGCGCGGACGCTCCAGTGTGGCATCCAGGGCTACCAGAGGAGGGACAAGACCCCGAATCTCCAGCATGGCGTCGCAGTGGTAGCAAAGCAGGTAGCCATGGCACAAGACACCAACTGCCGGGTCTCCTCGGGCGCAGCATGCTGCACAGAGCTTTCGGACCGCGGAAGCAGCCTCTTGTAGCGATCCAGTGGCTATCCTTCGTAGCTGCACGAATCTTCGCTGATTTCGTCGCCAATCGAACAATGTCGGGTATCTCACGTTGTACAGAGATGGCTCGCAGATGGGAAACTAGGGGGCGGACTGCAGATTGAATGTCAATATCTAGCTCACTCCAGGACCCTCATGCTACCGTGTCATCCATGGTGTGTCGCACACGGAAAGCCATCCTTTAGATGTTTCACGGCAATAACAGCCGTCAAACAGTTATTCCATTGACTGAAGACACCGAAAATCGTAGTCCACACACAGCACACGCCGTTACCCAGACATGGTCACCGGGCACGAGCGCCTGCGAATAATCTCCGATCGCTTGAACGCCTCATTGCCTCTAGAAGGCCCAATTCTTCCAGAAGACCTTCGGCTTCGGCCCTTTGGGATTTGCTTGCAGTCTATTGGTGCTCTTCAACGACTTCCCGCTTCTCGTATCCTGTCTTGTCACAAGCACCGCCGCCTTGCCATAAGACCCACACAAGCTACTGAAGCTAGTATCGAATACTTCGAAGCAACCCGGCCTGCAGCTTTTCGCTTATTATTAGCAATCCCGTACCTGATATATCTGCAACGATAACGATGGGTTCTGTGTGGTTCGAGCGACAAATGGTCGCTTGTTCAGGCGCGTCATTATCATCGACCGTCTGTACCTAACAGAGCATACTCTATCGCCGACATAATCGACCAGCTAAAGAGGGCAACCCTTACTGATTAGAAGTGCTCCCCACGGCCCATAGCCTGTTGTCCGAAGCCTAACCAATAGTTCAATGTCATTGGATGCGGCGGCACCAGGCGGCGCAAACATGAAGCATGAAAGGCCAAGCTGGGACTAGTGAGCAACATCGCCCAATGTTGCTATAAGCTAGGCCATACCATTCAAGCTATTTCTCATCAGAGTCAATTTGCGCTATAGCGGGCCAAAACGCACATTGTGAATATGACGGTCGGGCTGGACCCGCAGATGAGTACTTTCTTTGACTTTTTTTTCTTCCTCCGCCCTGTCTGCTGTTTCATATAATTGTCCACGCTTAGCATTCGTCTGTGCTTCCTTTCAGATACGCTGTTGATACGGGCTCGAAGCCGACGTCACTGACGCCGAAAGCGAAAGCAAGCTTTTGAGGGCTTGATCACCACGCTTGTCGGCATCTCCCTGTAGTCCTAATGCTGCTCTTTTGCTCAGCCGACGTTACTTTGCAGACTTTTCTCAACATTGATGACGCATATTGCAGAAGTTTCTCCAGAGCGCTGTGCTCGCGCCGAATCACAACCATCGTATCTTCGGATCGATTGTGTCGTCTAGTTGAAGCTTTCAACACTGCTGTGCATTCGGGGTGGGTGGGACCTATCGATTTTGCCTCTGCCGAAAGATATGCCTATCGTCTAGGGATATCGATAGGCATATCGGTGGCAGCAAGAGGCTGACAATGAAAAGGCACCCAAGACGTGATGTCACGGAATCGATGGGACTCCCGAGAATGCAATAGCCCAATTGGCCTTTGAAGAAGGCCAATTGTGGTCCACAAGCCATGAGAAATACCTACGGGCGCAAATGGAGTAATACTCTGTGATTGATTTTCTTTGTTGGGTCTGTTCTTTGGGTCTATTTTCCTTTCATTCTTTCGTCGGCGGCACCGATTCCGGAGTTCGAGACATTCTCCGGGAATCCAAACGCAGCAATGATTCAGTAGCGCAGTCATCAGCTAGGGACGATCACTGGGAACGCAAACGTAGAAATGGTGGGTCACTGTTATGGTGGCTGTTGTGTCAAGTACGTCTCCAGCCAGATGAAAGCAACAAACTCGGGACTAGCGTAAGAGTACGTGCTTCACATCGCCTTCAGTGAGCATCGTGACATAAGAGGCCGACTGAGGCATTCGCACTCAGAACTTGGAATTTCTTCAGCAATGCCACTGCCAGATTACGTGCATGTTTCACCTATAGTGAGCGAAACCATATGACATGATTTTTATAATTAGATAGTTGAGAGTGCTTTCCAAATACCCGAACGCAGTACACTGCGAACGCACATATACTCTTTGTGACAAGGCTCCTTGTAGTTTGGAAATGGTTTAGGCTTGGTATAAGTTGATTGGAATCCATATGGAGGCTTCGAACAAATCATGTCGTCAATATCGAACTATCTGACCTACGTAGTGCTACGAGACATAGAGATAAGCATCCAGGATGCCATCATCATGCATCAGGTTCTCCAGAGGGTGCGGAAGATTTGAAAGGGGTGAAATGATAAACTCCAGGAAGAGGGAGTCTGTCAAGCACAGGAGAAAGTTTAGGCAACATACATTCCTTCATTATTGGATCAAACGCAATATTCATGTGTATCATCGTACTGGGATTAAAACCTGATGACTGTTCAACAGCAGTACATACGTTACTTAGTTCCTTTTGATACATGTAGGTGGCGGGGTGGCTCCTGCTTTGTGAAGGATAACGGGATTGCACGCGCTGGTCGATCCTGCCCGCCCAAATGCAAGCAACGCACGCTAACAGAATTTCCTTTCATATCGCCGAACTTCTCATAGAGCTTACATCCTTCCGGACAACAACACCCTCTTAGGACACAGAGCACATAGACCTGCTTGTTCCTTCATATCTGCCCCCTCCCCTACTGGAAAATACTCGTATTGTCAAAAAAAGTTGAAAACCCAAAAAAATAGGAAGCATCTGCTGTAAGTCACTACGATACCAGGCTGCTCAGTTCTCAAGGCTACTCTTGCGCCTGTCGATTTGTGTGTGATCCTCAGAGCTTACGATCACAGACCGCTGCGTTGAGTACTATCGCATTCGCAGCTAGCAACAATACTTAGGCTTTTAAGCATCGGCACCCTGGTAAGTCTTTGGCTCTTTCTTTGTGCAAGAGCCCGTTCTTTCGTCGTTGTTCATTACTGTATGCAGCCTCCCCCACGGTCATCACTCACTCACACGTTACAGACCCCGATCAATCCTATCATGGCCTCCAACGGCAACGACACCGTAAACCCTCCTTCCCTCGAGGGACTTTCTATCGAGGACAAATCTACGGGCCCAGCCAATAACGCGATTCCCAACGGAAATGTCATTGATACCTCCGTCAACTCGATGCCGTCGCCAACCGACCCAGATGCCATCCAAACCCCTAGCTCTGCAGCTCCAGGTGGGGCGAACCAGCCCCACTCTGCCTCGCTTTATGTTGGCGAACTGGATCAAGCAGTGACCGAAGCTATGCTCTTTGAGCTTTTCTCGTCTATCGGCCAGGTTGCCTCCATCCGTGTCTGTCGCGATGCGGTCACTCGACGCTCCTTGGGCTATGCTTATGTTAATTATAACAACACCTCTGATGGCGAGCGCGCTTTGGAAGAACTCAACTACACAATCATCAAGGGCCGTCCATGTCGCATCATGTGGTCCCAGCGCGACCCTCTCCTGCGCAAGACGGGCCAAGGCAATGTCTTCATCAAGAATTTGGACACGGCTATCGACAACAAGGCCTTACATGACACGTTCGCCGCTTTCGGAAACATCCTTAGCTGCAAGGTGGCACAGGATGAGTTGGGAAACTCGAAAGGCTACGGGTTCGTCCATTACGAGACTGGGGAGGCAGCTACCAATGCAATCAAGCACGTGAACGGCATGTTGTTGAACGAAAAGAAGGTCTTCGTTGGCCACCACATCCCTCGGAAAGACCGCGATAGCAAATTCGATGAAATGAAGGCGAATTTTACCAACATATATGTCAAGAATATCCAAGCAGATGTTACGGACGACGAACTACGCGAATTGTTCGAAAAGTATGGCGAGGTGACCTCGGCAGCTATCGCTCGAGATTCGGAGTCGGGTAAGAGCCGGGGTTTTGGCTTTGTCAACCTCGTCAAGCACGAAGAAGCTTCTAAGGCTGTTGAGGAACTGAATGACAATGACTTCAAAGGCCAGTCACTCTATGTTGGCCGCGCTCAAAAGAAGCACGAGCGTGAGGAGGAGCTTAAGAAGCAACACGAGGCTGCTCGCGCCGAAAAGAACTCCAAGTACCAGGGAGTGAACCTCTACGTGAAGAACCTGAGCGACGATATTGGTGATGAGGAACTGCGTGAGATTTTCGCTGCAAGCGGAACAATTACGTCGGCGAAGGTTATGCGTGACGCTGGCCCCGAGAGTACCGAGTCTACCGAGGACGACAAGGACAAGGATAGCAAGAAAGAGCCCGAAAAAGAGCCCGGTGCTGAAGATGGAGAGAAGAAGGAGGGGGAGCTGGAGGGGGAGCAGGAGGAGAAGCCCAAGAACGCAAAGCCCGCTAAGCGGCCTTTGGGCAAGAGCAAAGGCTTCGGTTTTGTGTGCTTCAGCAATGCTGATGAGGCTACGAAAGCTGTTGCAGAGTTCAATTCGAAAATGGTTAGGGGAAAGCCTTTGTATGTCGCTGTAGCACAGCGGAAGGATATCCGCAAGAACCAGGTAAGATGAGGCCACCACTTACCCACAGCAAAGCGAGTTTAACCTATTTTCATAGCTCGAGGCAAGCATTCAAGCTCGCAACCAAGTTCGCATGCAACAGACTGCAGCCGCGGCTGGAATGCCACAACAGGTAAGCTCCATCAAGGTACTCTTAGTTCATCTAGCTGACTGTTCCCAAGCAATTCATGCAGCCTGCGATGTTCTACGGCCCAGGTCAGCAACCTGCATTTATGCCTCCGAATGCGGCGGCGGGTCGTGGTGGGATGCCCTTCCCTGCTGCGCAGGGTATGATGCTACCAGGGATGCAAGGTGGTCGAGCTGGTCAGTTCCCCGGCATCCAAGGTCCGCAAGGTGGTCGTGGTGGCCAGCAGTTACCGCCGAACGCTTTCGGAATGCCTGGTCAAATGCCGTTCGGAGCCATGCCTCAGGCCGGGCCTGGATTTCCTAATGGCATGGCTGCTTTTCCTCAAGCTTTGGCTTCAGTTCATGCTCAGTTGGGTCGTGGTGGTCAAGGAGGCCGCGGTCAAATGCCGGGTATGCCAGGAATGCCGAGTATGCCGCAGCAGATGGTGGGACTTCAACAAGGCATGCGTGGACGAGATAGCCGACCTCAATTCCCTACTCAGCCTGCCCGTGGCGGTATGGGTATGAACATGGGCATGCAGCCAGGTCTGATGGGTGGCTTTCCCCAGCAAGGCCGTGGACCACTGGGCTCGTCGATGGGCGGCCAGCAGCCGATTATGCAATCCGGGCCGTCCGCCTCTGCCACTCTTGAGGCGATTACCTCTGCTCCGCCCAATGGACAGAAGCAATTACTCGGTGAAGCTCTTTACCCGAGGATCCAAGCTTTGCAACCAGAACTGGCAGGTAAGATTACTGGCATGCTTTTGGAGATGGACAATTCGGAACTCTTCGGACTGTGAGTGAATCCGCATCTCTATGTGCCATTTCCAGCATTACTGACCATCATAGTGTGGATGACAACGAAAAACTCCGCGAGAAAGTCGGCGATGCTCTAAACGTCTACAACGAATACTTGAAGTCGTCGCAGAGCGGCGAGACCAACGCATCAGAAGCCACGGGACCTGAAGAATCCACTAATGAAGGTCCTAGCGAGGATATCAAGCCCTAGACTAGCTTTAGGCGAATCTACGCGAGCCTACCGTGTCAGACACACGGGCTCGCCTGTCTGTATTCTCTTCTATTATTTCACCAGCTTATGCGTTTCACAGCCAGCTTGATAGCATGTCTTTGGGCTTTCATCCAGCTCTCGGTATCAATCAGTGTAGCTGTCCTGGGTGGCTCGACCCCATCTCAAACTCGGCTCTGCGGCGAGGCTATTTGTTCCCTTTTCTCCGGCATGACTAAGGATGTATCATAGAGTGCAGCTCTGCTCGGACTGGCTGCTGTCCGGGCTTCGGCTTAGTGCAATGATTATTTGTTCTAGAGGCTTTGCTTTGCAGATAGCAGGAATTAATAGACTAAAACATTTCCCTCAACTATGAGCAATGTGGTCTACTTGAGACCCGAGAAACCCAAACGAGGCACTACATGACAATTACTCCAGGTTGTCTATCGAAAGCTAATCGACAGTGTAAGTAAACGTTCCCAAGCTTGCATGTCTAAAATCTAGGTATAGAGGGTATTGAAGTAGCCTTGAGACAAGGCGAACTGATACCGTGAGCACGGTATTGCTGAAACCGTCCGAAGCAGCCTGAGCTTGCCTACTCTCAGGCAAGTTGTCGAGGCTGTCTGCTCAAGTTGCAAGTCGTGGCCCTTGGGTGTGGATTTATGCATGAATAGGAGCCGGCGGTTAAGCGCCCCAGATGTGACCGTCAAGCTCATTGGTCAAGTCCACCATGTGCCTGAGCCTCTAAGCCCGTTGCAGTACCTCGCCATCACCTATCGACTCTAGTGCTGCCTCCTGGACTCTGGGAATAGATCATGTCGCTGCACGACTTTCACTCGAGTCTGGCCCAGGGAACTTTTGATCCAATCATGGAACCACAGCGACACCGTTGAAGATGCACACCAACAGCACATGCCCTTCCTACCCTTCAGCTCGCGCGACTTCTCGGTTGCCATGCTTTGACGACTGGGATTCTGTGCTCGATGTGGGCTGACTGGCCGACATCCCTCTTCGCGCGGTGATCCCTTACATGTTTCACTCTTGACTGCTGAGCATAGCATCAGCGTCAAATGGTCGAGCCAACGCTGTAGGAGGCCTCTCTGTGGGCCTCTCTAGGGGCCTTTTCTGGTTCTTGTCTCAAGATGAGTAGCCAGTATCCCTACGGTCAATTGCCTGCCACGGAGAGACTCCCTGTGTCTCCTCGTCGCCGACAGCCTATCGGCCCACCCCCGAGCCTTCTGACGACAACTCTGGGCAACGCTCACATCTCCAGCCATGGTCGTGCTGCGAACGTACAGTCACCTTCCTCGACCACGTCCTTAAGCAGTCCGTTCTCTTATCCAGCTCCGCCTAGTGGTGCAACAAGGGGAACGTCACCAATGGCCTTGGGGGCTTCAGCAGGCTTCAGCAGGGCTTACAACCCACAGCAATGGAGCCGTTTGAGCAGCAATTCGGCACAAAGCATCAGACTGACAGCATCAGCCTCGAGGCAGTCAAGTCAGGCATCACAGTTGGCACCTCGCGCCGTGGGACCAGATGGTACAGACGTCTCTACGTATTCTTCGGAATATGAGCTGATCAAAACATCGTAGAACCCGTTGCTTCTCCACCTCCACCATACTCACCCCGCCGAGATGAGACGAGTGGACACACGCAGCGCGCTCCAACAGAGGTTGTCTCGCCTGCAGATACCTTGTCGCCAGATACGGATCAATCGCGTTACGGCACTCCTGTCAGTGCTGCCACCACCATCTCTCCAGAATTTGCCCCAAGCAACTATAGACGCTCACCGATCCCACCGTCACAACCCTTTGCGTTTGAAAGCCCGTACTTCTTACGGGAGGCAGTCATCCCTCCTCCACCACCAATCACAGGTCCTACCGATCGAGCCAAATCGGCTACGAGAATACATACGGATCGGTTATTCTCCTCTACAATTTCTAGGAACAGAGCCACAAGTGCAGTCTTGCCAGCTGCTACAACTGAAACATTACAGCAGTGCACCGTTCAAGCAATTAGCTACACATCTAACGCATCGCACGGGAACGCTGCGGCAAAACCGCCTTCTGCCCGAAGAGCGGCATCTACGGGTGTGATAGGTTCTAATGGCTCTTCCTCACGTTCTGCCAGCCATTCACCAAATCCGTCCGGTTGGGAACCGGGAATGCCTCTACCACCGCCGCCTCCCCGGCCGCCTCTACCAGCTTCAGCGCGATCTCAAAGCCTCAACCGTCCTTTAAATCCCGACCCTTGTACATTTGACGCAAGGCTTGCTTCGACTTCGCGAGTACATCGAGCACCCGTACTTGGGACAGCTTTAGGTCCCGTGCCTCCAACGCCCGCAGAGTGGAAAGATGAAAATCAGGATCCGTCTGACCATGTATGGCCTGGTCGGTCGACGGGCCTTTCGCCTTTACACGTAGATACAGGTAGTATCTTGCGCAGAGACCAGTTTGATTTGGATGAAGCAAATCCGTCTGTTTACGCTGCGCCACTTCGAACAGAGTCTTCGCAGGCACGCCGAGATTCGTTCACGGGAGCTTTAGCCAGGAGCCCTGCGGTCAGAAATCGTAGCGCCAAGGGTATTCGAGAAAGGCGCAGCGAAAGCCGTAACGGCAAAGCAAGAGCCCCGCAGAATTCTCACGATGAGTGTGTAGATGATACGAGTGGTCGAGCCGCAAGCCCAGTGGAGGTCAGGCCAACAGACCTTGTTCTTCCCAGCAGTGAGTCAATATCACGGCGAAGGATGAGTACGAGGACACCCAGGAGCGGCAAAAGCGTTGGAAGCCTGGATAGCGCTCTTGTCAATATTGACGCAAGGTTGCCCGCAGCCAATCGTGCTCCCTCAGGATCTCAAGGATCCTCCCATAGCACTCCACGAGCAGACTCGGCGGTTTCACCCCAGCAGTCTAGTAATCTACACTCTTCGTCAACGGCACGAACGGAGAGTCTCTCAGCTTCCGGACCGTTCTCTTCACCATCTGAGCATAGAATCAATACGTCTCTGCAACGTGCTACAGACCCGAAAAATCCAACGGCGTTGACATTAAGTGCCGCGTCGGAAGAACGTCCAATATCTCATTTGCTGCACATACCTGTCGGTGACCAATCTGTTCAAGCCCCTCTGGTACCTTTGAGCTCCCCTGAGCAAGCTGCTCAGCTTGATTTGTTGGGGCCTGAGAGCCCTGCTGCTTTTTCGCGGCGGGCTATTGAACGCCATCGCAGGTTCGCGGAACGTGAAGCGGGTGCCGCTAGTGACTCTGAGAGACTAGACCTATTTGTTCAATTCATGCTTGCTGAATCGAGGATCAGGCGAGAACGGTACGCTGCGGTCTTTGAGGAAGAGGAGATAGACCTGGAAGATATGATGCGTAGCCTTTTCGCACAAAGTCTTCAGGTCGAGGACACAGAGGGAGTTCAAGCAGCTCCATCCCCAAAAAGAACCAAATACAATGTGTCGATGCACGCCAGCACTGCATCCGAGTCGTCCGTGCAAGGCTCCTTATGGCAGGGAGACTCAACCGTGAACAGCCGGAAACAAGAATCACCAGTTACTGTCAGCAGTGAAAGCAGCCCTCAGATTCGACCTGAATCGACTTGGTGGAACGATTATGTTCCGTGTCTCTCGCCTATAGCAAGTATGAGTATCGTGACCGGTCAGGATGAGATGGACTCGCGCGGAAGAGCGCCCAGTCGGTGGTTTGAAGATCCTTCTGGGGCGGGATCTGCACAGGGAGATGCATTCAATGTCTTTGGAAGATCTAAGCGTGAGTCCAAATATATGGGTCTGCCGAAGGAGGCCCGCAGTTCCCCGGCACTGTTCGAGTCTGGCATGACTGGCGTGAGCAATAGGCAAGGGCTGCGGGACCATGATCCCAACCACCCAGCGACGTACGGTCCTAACGAATACCCTCCCGAAAAAATTGGTTGGCAAGAGGAAGCCCAATCCCTTTCTTACCCCCCACAAGCGGCAAGTTATACTCTTGATTCGAGTAAGCTTGATGTTTCTAGGCTAGTCACCTTACCGCCACCCTATCCTCGACATCATCCTGCGGTCAACAACAGCCATCCCGACTTATCAGATGAAAGGGCAGTTGTACGTTCGTTGCAGGATTTCAGTGAACCAAGCGCAACACGGGAAGCATTCCAAAGCAGAGTGACCGAAAAGCGACGGCGCGCAGAGGCTTGGTGCAAGCATCAGCAGTCTTTACACGAACGAGAAATCCAGTTCAGGATCGAACACTGTGAGATATCTCCCGGAGGTTTCGATCAAGCCGAGTCCGAGATTAAACGCAAGATTCATCAATCTGAGAAGGAGACCGCCCAAGCAGACTTTGACCTCTTTCAGGATATGGTCCTTACTCCTTTGCACGCATTTTTCACTGAGCGCATCAACAAAGCGACCACATCCCTCGAAAGATTGAGCAGCCGTCTTCTCTCGGACGCGCAGCAACAAAGCCCGAATTTGCCTCAAGAAGAAGGGGATGAACATGCTGAACTCCTCGAGAAATTGACGCAACTCAAGTGGCTTTTTGACGCACGCGAGAACCTGCACCGAGAAATCTACAATCTTCTCTCCGAACGTAACGGCAAATACAAGGTTACCATTTTGCTCCCCTATCAACAGAGCAAAAACCAGGGGAAAGTCGCTGAAGCCGAATCATTCTTCGCAAAGGACGCCCACGACAGGAAGCTAGCTTTCGAACAAGCCGTAGCATCGCGGTCTAAGGCTTTCCTCGTTGTCGTCGAAACAAATGTGACCAGGGGTGTTGAAATCCAGCTATCGGCCTTTTGGGACATCGCGCCTTCTCTCTTACAGGTATTGCACAGGATTCCACCGCAGCTCAACGACTCCGAGATCCAGATTCCCCCAGACGAATATTCGGAAAATCCTGGCTATCACGAGCATCCCATGCAATATCTCTTCTCTCTCTTGACCCATGCGGAGAAGAGCACGTACCAATTCATCGAGTCACAGATCAATTTACTATGCTTGCTGCACGAGATCAGGTCTTTGGCATTAGCGGCACGGTATCGGGCTGAAGAGAGGAGCATTGAGGAGTGCGAGTGGGCAGATGGCATGGCAATGGGAAGAGAGCGTGAGGAGCGCGCATTGATGGATGATTTGAAGGAGAAAGTGGCGGTCGTGGAGGGCCAATGGGTCGAAGGCCTTGGCAGTCGAATAAGTGCTGAAAGGCAGAGAATCAGGGGATTTCTGGAGGACACGGGTGGATGGGATGATGAGGCTGATTGGGCTTGATGGACGTGGACGCCGTATCTGGACAGGAAACCTACAACGTCTGGACTTATCCTGGTTCAGAAGCCGGAGTACGCCAACACTCTTTACCTCACTGATAGATTGCGCTGGCAACCCTAAAGTAAGGTAGGCACACTGGGGCCGTTGCGTCGCCTAAGATCCAGGTGGCTCGGGTGGCTAGGGGCGGCTATTTCACTCAAGAAGTCGAGGGGCACGCAGGAAACTAGTTTATCCTCCGCCATAACCATTTACCTTTCAACAGTTACAGGACTTCAACAAAGGCTCGGATAATCCTTTTCAGATCTTCTTCAGCAGGATATCGGTCTTGCAAATCTTGGTGCTTCGTCGGAATATCGGTCGTGAGTCTAGCCTCTACATTGTGTCCGAGCACCGCCCACACGAGGTCTGAGGAATGCCATTGTTCCAGGCCAATGGTCATGTCTTTGACTTGCTTACGCACCCTCTCCTCTTTCGGAGTCTTTGAACCAATGCGGCTTTTGACCGTCTCGTTGGGATAACTTCTAGATCTTGGGTCGATGTCCCACGTCGCATGCACTGTTGCCGATGCGACACTGGGAATGTTGTTTACTCTTGGACAGAATATAGAATCATGCATCTTCTTGATATGTCCTTTGTTAGATTTCGATCAAATCTACAAAGTACAATCTCTACAGAACTCAAATATCATCGGACAATACGGTTGTTTCTATTGAAGTCTTCTTCGCACATGTTTACTGCTTTAGTCCCTATCCTCCAGCTATCACCCATAGGCGCTAGATGATTGGGATCATTGGCCGTGATCATCGCCGACTTACACAACCATCGGCTCTTCTGCTACGCTATTATGGCTCTTTGCAAACTTGTCAACTGCTCTCTGTTTATGCTGACATTTCTCCAGGGAATCCTAGTCTTAGCTGCCCCAGCTAGTCGCGAAGTACTACTCGATACCTCTAACCATTCCACATCGCAGACTTTGGGCATCTCGTCGGACGACTTCGGTATCACGCAGTATCCGCCTACAGCAACAGTCCACGTCCCAGTTACAAGTACCAAGGGGGTATTTCTATTGGTAGACATGTCTTCACATGCCTTTTTACTGATGAGAGGTATAGGCCGTCAGCACTGCTCTCGAAAGCGGAGGTCGATCATCAGTCCAGCCTTTTCCCACGCCGTCCGTAACTCAACCCGTAATTCAGTCTACAAAAGGTTCCTTCAATGGCTCGGCAGCTCTCGCGCTGAACTCTACTCTCTCGATTCGTTTGAGTCACTCGTATGTGAGGCCTTCCAGTTACTCTAGACCGTTGATCTCTGCATCAGCAGTCTTAGGACTAGCCCATCGAAGTTCCTTGATCTTTCCTCGACAAGGCCGGATCATGACCGTAGGGGCAACGGATATCTTCAGACCTGTGGCCACTGGTGCACCGCCAGCACAGATTACATCCAGGGATGATCATCCAATATCAAAATCTGGCATTGTACGCAAAAAAAAAAATCCTCACAATGGCGTAGAAGTTGACTTCGTCAGATTCCTCAAAGCAGTCCTGTCTCAACAAACAAATTTTATGCCAATCTGTTCCTCGGTACCCAAGCGCAGGGTGTATGGACCCATCCATATTCTGTCACGTGGAGCAAAGGCACCGGTATAGCCAGAAGCTGGGGTTTGGCGATATCACATATCGATCCTGATCAACGAGTCTATGGTCCTCCGAACAATGCGATACCAGGAAGCCCGGTTCAGTACTCGATCAGTCCCGTCGAGTACCAGTCACTTATTCTCTCGGCCGCCGAGCTAGGCCCCTTCACCGTGTTGACAACGAATAACCTCCAAGCTTTCTCGGTCAATGCAGTACTGCAGCCGCAAGCTGGGTCAGCAGCCAAGATAACCTTCCCGTTGCTTCAAGGCATGGGCTTCGTAACAGGAATCTACACCGGACTTCAGCCCGTTGTTAACAGCGGCATACAGTTTCTGAGCATTGTGCCAATCGAGGTTCCGCGACGAGGGGTTTTCAAGTATAAGATTACACTTGCTGACAACAAAAGCTGGCTCATGTATGCAATGCCGGACGATGGTCAAAATCCAGGATTCCAGCTTGTATCGAGCACAACGCTTAAAGGTCCAGCGGACTGGTCTGGTTTCATCCAAATCGCAAAGAATCCGGCTGGGTCCACAGGCGAGTTCAGTTACGACAAGTCGGCAGGTTTCTATGCTACCTCTGCCACCGTCTCTGGCTCAAACCTAGGTGTTGTTGGCACTTATACCATATCATGGACCAAAGCCGGCCTCTATGTACCTCCCACCGCCATCGCTCCACCTCTCATCATGTTCGCTCTTCCCCACCACGTCGCCTCATTCGGCGAGGCCACCGCTGCTTCAAAGCTCCACATCAAGCTTCAAACCACCACTAAAGGCGTCGCAACCGCCGTCTTTGCGAATTCCTGGACGCTCATCGAGCCCAACCTACCCACAGACATGGGTTTCGCCCCCTGGACCCCAACGAAGAAAACCCCTACGTTTTTGAATTCCGCCGCCCTGAACATCATCAGCCAAGTCGCCGTCTCCGAAGTCAACCAGAACGTGACCGCTCAAACTAATCTCGACAGCATGTACTTCAGCGGCAAAGCCCTCAGCAAATTCGCCACCCTTGTGTACACCATCCACGACCTCTTACACATGCCTGACCTCGCGCTCCAAGGCCTCAACGAGCTCAAAGGCACTTTTGCACGTTTCGTGACAAACCGTCAGATTCACCCACTGGTATACGATACCGTCTGGGGCGGCGTCGTCTCTTCGGGCACCTATACGACCGGCAATACCGTCCTCGATTTTGGGAATGCGTTGTACAACGACCATCATTTCCACTACGGGTACTTCATCCACGCCGCCGCGGTCATTGCATACTTGGAACCCAGCTGGCTCGACCTAAACAAAGATTGGGTGAACATGCTGGTCCGCGATGCAGCGAACCCGAGTAGCGAAGATGCGTATTTCCCGTTCTCGAGGATGTTCGACTGGTACCATGGGCATTCGTGGGCGAAAGGCTTGTTTGAGAGTGCGGATGGCAAGGACGAGGAAAGTAGCTCCGAGGATGCGATGTTTGCGTATGCGGTCAAGATGTGGGGACACGTCACCGGTGATCAGAGTATGGAAGCCAGAGGCAACACCATGCTCTCCATCCTCGCGCGAACCCTCCACAGCTACTTCCTCTTGAGCAGCGACAACATCAACCAAGCGCCCAAATTCATCGGCAATAAAGTCACCGGCGTTGTAAGTTTCCACCATCCCCTCCATCTCTCCTTCCTGCCCCCCTTGCCTTCTCCCCCATCTCTTCCCAGAGAAAACACCCTCAAACCTCTCAACTAATTTCCCCTCCCGAAACAGCTCTTCGAAAACAAAGTCGACCACACGACCTACTTCGGCGCCAGCACCGAATACATCCAAGGCATCCACATGCTGCCCCTCCTCCCCTACTCGTCGCTCACCCGCCCCCCACGCTTCATCACCGAAGAATGGAATACATACTTCAACACCACCTGCCCCACGCCCGCTCAGAACGTGCAGGGTGGCTGGAAGGGAATCTTGTATGCGAACCTGGCGCTTGTGGATCCGAGGGCTGCGTGGCGGTTCTTTAGCCAGAGTGGGTTTGATGCCCGGTGGATTGATGGTGGGGCGAGTAGGACGTGGTATTTGGCTTGGTGTGCTGGTGAGTGACGTCTTGCGCCTTTGTTGGTGGGGGTGGACGCGGAGAAGGAGAGAGAGGGGGGGGGGGAAGAGGATGGGCTTTTGCTGACTGGGGTGTTGCAGGGCTGGGAGGGGCTTTCTAGGTGAATGGATGAGACGCTGCGCGTTGGTTTACGAGAATAGGATAGGCCTGGTATTTGTGATATGGAAACGGTAAGTACATTATGGTAAGTCCCCGCCCCCCCCCGGTAAGTAGAGGAGGTAAGATTTCCTGGGTAATATTCGATCAGAAAAAGCACCGTTATTTGGGTAAAAGACGTATCCTACAAGGGTATCATTATATGATCGGAACACTGTGTATGGTCACATCTTGGCGTTCTCGGGTTGCACTGGCGACAGATCCTCATATAACCAATGCATTCTCCTAAAGCACTCAATCACCATGAACCCCCGGCCCCCACATCGGCCCAATAACCCCCTGCCTAACAACAACCCTCGGCCGCGTCATCCCCTGAAACGTCTCCTTGGTAGTCCACTCCGGCCCCACCGGCAGCCTCAAACTGCGCTCATACTGCCCCCGCGTCTCAAACGGATGCGGCAGGCTACTCGCCAAATACCGTCCGTTCTTCTTCACCCGCTTCTCATTGATAATCACCTTCGCGAGCTTCGCGTCCTTGCGTGCGTCGGGAGCGATCCCGGGCGTGACAGTGGTTTGGGAGTAGTGGGGTTGGTGTTTTGAGTCGCGCTTGTTGAGGCCGGCGCCGACCCAGCTGCCCCAGCCGGGGAGGGTGGTGTCAATGACTTTGGTGTCCTCATCGAGAGCTACTGCGTTCTTTTCGGCGGAGAAGTCGGTGACGACGGCGTCGCCTGCGAAGGCACGGGCGATGAGGGCGCGGTTGCGGAGGTGGGGAGGAGGGAGATGAGATTCTGTGGCTGAGGCGTCGTCGGTGTCGGAGGCTGAGTCTGGGGGGTGGTCGTTGAGGAGGATGGGGGAGGGGGAGGAGGCGGCGGCGGCGGCGCGGGAGCCTTTGAGTGCGGAGCGAGGTTTGGGGGGGAGGGTGCTGGAGATGATGGCGGGGGCGGAGGGGTTGTCTTTGGGGGGTTTGCGGTTGGGTTTGGAGGTGGAGAGCCAGGGGTTGTGGGTGTAGTTGGAGGAGGGTGGTTCGGCGGGTGCTAGGGGGTTTTTGGTGGGGCAGGTTCGGCTGATGGGTTGTCTTTGCTTGGGTTTGCTTATGTGAGTGGGGTCTGCGGCGTTGACGATGACCTCGAGGTCTTCTTCCTCGGAGTCGGGAAGGCGGATCTCGTTTTCGTCGTCGGAAGGTGGGCGTTCTTCGAATTCGTTTCGTGGGACGGACTGGAATTCGGTTTGGGGAGCGTTGGGTTTGGCGGGGCCGTAAGATCTGCGTCCGAGGGCTGAGGAGGGCTCTTCTTCGCTTGGGGAGTCTTCGTTGTTGAGTTCTCGGCGAATCGTCTCGGCTTCGGCGTCGTTTTGGGCGCGGCGGAGAGAGGAGGCCTTTTGCATGAAAGGCATTGAGGATAGAGTGGATTTATTGCCATTGGGTTGATCGCTATTGGCTTGGTGTAGACGGTCGAGCAGTCTGTTACTGCTTTCTCCGTCTTCTTCATCGTCGTCATTGTCGGAGCTCGATTCGCTCTCGGAAAAAGCATCATCGTCGTTCTCCACGGTTCTGCCCTCAATCCTCTTTCTCAGCTCCTCCCCTCTCCTTGCCATCTCCGTCACTCCACTCCTCGCATCCTCGTCCCATGCCGCTCTACCACTGTTTTTCACACTCTTCGCCCATCTGCTTTCCCGATGCCGCTGACCCATCCTTTCTTCGGCCCTCCTTCGATCATTCCTTTCCTGCTCTTCCTCCGAATTATCAATCCCAGCAGCTTCCATCGCAACCTTCTCCCGTTCGGCATTCCTCTCCCGTTCTTTCCGATGGACTTTACGGTAAGATTTGCTCTTGATTTTCTTGATCCTCTTCGCACGTTTCTCTTCGCGGAATAGAAGTTCTCTCGCCCTACGTAATTCTGCACGACGGGCCTGCACTTGTTCCAACGACAAGCTGTTCGTAGGCAGATCTGCGAAGTCGTCGACTGGGTCTTCTCCGTTCTTGTTATTTGTGGGTGCGAGGCCACTAGCTTGTAATATGTTCTGGATTACCCCCTCGAGCTCAGTCACCGGCTTTGAATGCGTCGTTGGAACCATCCGATGACCTCCCTGCGCCACTGCCGAGTTGGGATCCTCGAGTGGGAAAGATAGATGCTCTGCTCGTCGGTTGTGCTTGACGGTGTCGATCCAGCGGTTCAGCGTCTCCTTGCTCTTCTCGTACGCAGCCACTCGGTCTAGACGGTCCTGCTGCCGTTTCGCAAGCGGTACCTCGAGCTTCTTAGGTATTCCACTTCGCTTGCTGGAGGGTTTCGAGGTGTCAGCGGCTGCTAAGAGCTTAAGAGACTTTCGTAGTCCTGGATCTGTCACTGTCGCTTGTAGGTCGGCTAGGGTGAGTTTTTGGGAGGATCTGAGTCCAAATTCTGAGGGTGTCTGTGATTCGAGGCCGTCGTTGATGGATTTCGGGCGGGTTGATGGATTCTGCTCTGAGCTGTTGAGATTGGAGATCATGTCTCCGATGAAAGCAAGCTTCTTTGGGTCGGCGGCGTCCTCCTGATCTGAGGTGTCGGAGAACCCAAAATCTGCTTGATCCGATTCCGACTCCGATTCTGTGCCTGTTGATCCCTCGTCATTCCCATCGAGTGCATCAGCAAGATCAATAGCATCATCGCCAAGGCTATCTTCATCCTCGCCTAATTCACCCTGACCGACTCCATTTTCGGAGAGGTCAAATTCTTGTATATCGCGTTCCTCCGACCCAATCTCCTCAGCTGCTTTGTGTGCTCTTGAAGTTTTCCCGGTACTTGAGCTTCCACGGAACGTAAAGGCCTCGAATTTTTCCTCATCACTTTCACCCATAGCCGCATCGCTGTCAAGATCACTGTCATCCTCGCTATCCACTTGCCCAAGGGTCCACTCATTGCCCTCACTGTCACTTCCACCCTCTATGTCATTTCCATAGCGGTCTTTGTCTCCAGCTCGTCGACGCTTTGTTAATCGTGAACCACCTTCTTCACCTGTGTTTTCCTCATCTATAGATCGTTTACGCCCTGTTGTATCTTGCTCAGCCACACCAAGGCGGTTTTGCGGAAGTTGGGCTTTCGCTGGGTGCTGCTGTTCTGCAATTGCGAGCGCATTTAGGGTGCGTTTCGCCGTGCGCTTTTTGCTCTTTGGTCTCGCAGTAGACGGCGGCCCGGTTGATTGTCTTCCTGGCATGTTCGGAGTTCTGCCAGGGGTCGTTAAAAGCGATTAAGATAGTGTGCAAAATAACTATGATTTCAACCGAGCATCCACAAAAGTTTGTGAATTATCTTATCTAGGCTTCGGGGTTTAAAGTATCTTTATCGCCGAGGCGTCTCCAGAGCAGCTTGTCCACTTCGTCCAACCTCGATCAGTCAGCCGCGATTCAGCACAACCCTCCTCTCTCTCACAAAGACTATGTTCAAACCCACTCAAACGTTATTTGGACGTATCCGACGTCTCCAACTTACCACAAAGCAAGTCAATGGCGGTTACTACAAGGGCAACAGAACTGGCTCTATGGGTCGACACACGAAACACGGCAACTACGTGATCGAATGGCACAAGGTGCGGACGTATGTTGTTCCAGCAAATTTGGATAACTGCAAGGTATGCCTCTACTCAACAGTTTTTCGAGCGTTCGTGACTGATCTTGTCCAGCTCTCACCGTTCGTCACTAACGCAATGGAGCGCACCAAGGGCAAGTTCGAGGGAGGAGACGGTAGGGGTCCTATGAGTGGAACGCGATACCTGGAGAACTGGAAAGAGAAGAATGGTGTAGATTGAAGGTTTATTTGGCAAGGGAATATGGTAGTTTACCTTCGTTGCCATAACAAGGACTCCACAGCAAGCTCGAGGTACTACTTCAGGACGCGCCATCGTGGATGAAGTTACATGCCATTCACGCACCTTATGGAGGCAGTTCAGGGGTACTTTAGGCCATTTGATGGAGCGTCTGGACGGCAGACTCGGACTGGGATCGAAGCAACACGATTGAGATGGGTTCCCAAGAATCTGGGGCGAAGCCGGGGACAAAGGATGTCAGCTGGACAGAGAGTACTAAGACCCTCATGGTGCTTGCATTACTCATTTTCTTGCGTCCTTCGCATCTGTCTATTAATCTCGGCTTGTGTCATATAGTGAAGCTTTATTCTTCAATACTTTATGGATACACGTGGTCTCAGCTCAGATATCAATAAAGAAGCTCATATACTTCATAGCTCAATACGTTGAACCGGCACTCTGTACAAGGAATAACTACGTACTATCCCAGTGACTGCTTCTTCTAGTGGAAGGGCGCTAGTACGGAATTAACTCGGTTAAGGAAACCCAGAGTGAGCTCTATCAGTAGAAATCCTTACCAAGAAATCTCGATGTTGGCCCAGCCAGCTGACTACTTCTCCTCGACCTCTGTCTCGTTCATAGTCCCCCACTGATATGACTATGATATAACGAAATGACGGACTTCCGCACCTGCGCCCACTCAAAGAGGATCCGAACACCATGAAACCTTCCTTTACTGGCAGTGCACGCCCTCGACGCAAGGTCAACCTGTCAGGCCGTCATAACAATCCCTTCGCCGCCCATCCTACATCTGGTCAGACCCCCTCTCCTCAAAACACGCACAACGCTCTTGTGAATGCACAGCAAGAACGCCTTCAGCGCCAGCGTGAGCGCGAACGCCCCCCAGCGGCTGTCAAAATACAAAGAGTATGGCGAGGATACAAGGGGCGTACTGGGGTCAGGAGCCGCTGGAGACAGGAGTGGGATTACAATGAAGCCGCACACTCGGGCGTCGAGCTATCACAACAGGAGGCGACGGCGATTTATTACCAACCTGGCGAGCAAACACCTTACGAAACAGAACAAGCATGTCTGCGGCAGCTTAGATTACTGGTTCAATTTGGATCCTCCAGAAGCTCGGATGATTTCTTACGCGTGCAACACTTTGCGCTACGATTCAAGCTGCCAGGCTCACAGCGTTTCGTTGATGCGTCCAGGGATGAATGGATCACTCCTCTTGCTCTTCTAGCTCGACTGACTACCGGGATGCTGTCAATCGCACGACCCTGTGACAGACCGCTCGGATGCTTTAACCTGGTGGCGATGCTCACTACACTGGCCAAGACAATACCCAAAAGGATATCTCCCACAGCCTATTATCAGGCATTGGCCAGCTTGGTGCACCCTACATCCCAGTCACCGTATACGCGCGGGACCGTAGGATCTTCGGTCCAGCAATTGGTCTATGAAGTGAAGGCAGGCTCCGTAGACGGAGTGTCAGTATATGATGGGCTTACCTGGGAGTTTCTGACTACACCCGAGCTCCCATCAACCATAGATCTGGCATCTATATCGATTGACTACCATATGCTCACCATGGCCGTTCTGGGACGCCTCTCCGTATTTGCTCATACTCAGAACGAACTGCTGTGGCTTCTTGCGTACTACATATACTTTGGACGTGGAAAGCAGGAACAACAACCTAGTGGTGACTATGTCAAAGCCATATCTGCAATGGTTTCCATACTGGCAAACGAGATTGAGACTCGCATGGCAGCAGAGGGAAACAACTACGAGGATGATGAGGGTGTCGTGTCAGAACGGTTCACTCCACTACCAGCTTATGTAGAGGAGCAAATCTCTTCGTTAGTCAATCAGCAAAGCATAAGTGGTCTCCTTGCTCAGTTTGAAGCTTTCTCCACTTCGATAGATGACGAATCTGATGCTTCGCAACGGACATCCGCATTAGCTACATACGTGTTGACGTTGTTTAGAGTGTTTCCTCGTAGAGGAGATGAGATACGTATGTGGCTATTCTTGGGAGGTGCTACTCGAGGTTCCGAGCACAGGCTGCCTGCGGTAAAGTTTTTCTTTGAAGCAAGCCGTAGATCGAAAGTGTACGACCTGATCAAGAAAGACCCTCGAGAAGCCATAAATTTGTTACGGGCAACTCAAAGCACCAAGGTCAGCAAATCATCGATGCGAGCAGAGGTGAGAGAGCGCCAGTGGCGCATCATCATGATCTTCATGGAACTTTACGCCTTCGTCCTGAAAATCATGGACGACGAGGAATTTCTCTCGGGATCTTCCTCTCTGGAAAGCAATCAGTCATGGTCGCGACAGAGCGCATTGCCTATTCATCAGATAGCGGACCTGACCATCTTCCTCAAACATTTGGCCTTCACTATGTATCGATACACATCGGAAATAGTTGGCAGTGAAGAGGTTGAGCATAAGGACAGCATTGCTGAGTACTTTTCCGTCAGAAGCGGCCAAGCACAGAGTGACCGCGAAGCGCTACCGGCACCAAGACCACAGGAGGCGTCGATAGCGGCTATGCCTGGAACGACCCTTGCGTATCTTAAAGGAACAGTGACTGGCTTGCTTCGTATGATTTACGAACGGGACTCAAGACGCAACTTTCTCCCAAGCGGACACTGGCTCATGACGGACTATTTCGAGATGGACCAATTTGTGAAAGCCGTAGTCGAGGAAGAAAAAGAGAAACAGAAGATCGAAGACTCCTACGATGCAGCATACGACGATTCGTCTGAAAGACTGGAAGACGACGAACGAGGGAGCGCAGACAGTCTAGTGGGCACTGGACGAACTCAGCGTCTTAGAGAACTTCAACGGCTGAAAGAGCAACAAACTCAGAGGAGTCGACAGAGATATCTTGCCTCCGTGACCCCACGACTTGAAATTTTGCAAAACATGCCCTTTTTCATTCCGTTCGCAACCCGTGTTCAGATCTTTCGAAAAGTCGTTGAGATGGATCAATTCAAGAGACGAGGCGGATTCGTGGATCCAGACGACTGGCGGTTCGCTTTGATACACCATCGTGACGGAGACATAACCAAACATAGGGCTACAGTTCGTCGAGAGAGTGTCTTCGATGACGCCTACACGCAGTTTTTTGGGCTGAGTGACGGTCTGAAAGAACCGATACAGATCAAGTTCGTTGACAAATTCGGTACCGAGGAGGAGGGCATTGACGGTGGCGGTGTGACTAAAGAGTTCCTTACAAGCGTCACCAGCGAAGCCTTCAATGCCACCAATGGCCTAGATCTCTTCATCGAGAATGACCAGCATCTGCTCTACCCTAATCCCTCGGCAGTGGAAGAAAGACGTGACCTTTTGAAAAGCGCTGGTCTTAAGGAAAGCGATTCTGAATGGACAGAAGCCATCCGCGATCTCCTTCGACGCTACGAATTCCTCGGTCGCATCATTGGTAAATGCATGTACGAAAGTATCCTTGTGGATATAGGCTTTGCTCCCTTCTTCCTACTCAAATGGGCCCTTACTGGTGGTGCCAACTCTGCGGCTCGCGAATCCTCTTACCGCGCCAATCTGAACGACCTCCGCGACCTTGATGAAGGGCTCTATCAGGGTCTCCTCCAATTGAAGAATTATACCGGCAATGTCGAGGACTTCTCTCTTTCTTTTGAGATCGACGACGTCATCTCCCAGCGCTCAGCGAACTCTGCCACCCCAACAACGCGAACCATAACCCGTGAGCTCCGTCCGGGAGGCTCTTCCATCCCCGTCACCAATGAAAATCGTCTTGTATACATATCCTACGTCGCCCGCCACCGTTTGCAAATCCAGCCACATCTACAAACGTCGGCCTTCCTTCGCGGTCTCGGCACCATCGTCTCGCCATCGTGGCTCTCTATGTTCAACCAAAGCGAGCTGCAAACCCTCCTATCCGGCTCTAGATCGGAGATTTCGGTCGCCGATCTGCGCGCGCATACCATGTACGGAGGCATATATGCTATCGGCGACGACGGGCTCGAACACCCCACCGTGCGCTTGTTCTGGGATGTGCTTCAGCAATTCGAGGATGCGGATCGCAAGAAACTGCTGAAGTTTGTGACCAGCACACCGAGAGCGCCTTTGCTGGGATTCGAAATGCTAAACCCGTGGTTCAGCATCCGGGATGCTGGCAACGATCAAAGTCGGCTGCCGACAACGAGTACGTGTGTGAACCTTCTGAAGCTGCCGGTGTATAAGACTGAAGAGGTCTTGAGGGAGAGGCTGCTCTATAGCGTCAACGCTGGGGCAGGTTTTGATCTGAGTTGATGAACCTTCAGAAGTTATGCGTTTCTCACAAGAAGGGATGCATGGTTGTGGGAAGTGCATTGAGGATGGTAAGGCCAATGGTGGGTCAGAGCTCCTGCCTTTATGTTTCCCATAGCGTTTGACTTTAGCGGCATTCATGGAAAGGGGGTCTACGCAGCATCAATGAGAAACGCCTAGATACGATGGGCGTACACAGCATTGTCTTTCTATGGTAGCAATGTTATATAGATGTCTTTCGAGGCAATCATGACTTTCATTGTCACACCATCTGATGTTTTTGTGAGAGCGAGCGATCTCGTGTGTGTGGATCCCTGAACCCGGCAAACCGTCAAAATCTATTGCCAAGCTCGCAATTACAAGCAAAAGAGACGGCAATAATTCGTTCAGACTGGCGAAACCCTACACGTTCCATCTTGCGATGTATCGCTTCGAACGCACGGAGGCATTTTTCGCCGAAGGGCCGAAGGGCAGCCTTCTCATTGCCTGCAGCGACGACTGATGGAGATGCATCACTAATCCCACGCTAGCTCCAACTACGAAAGGTAAGGAGACTGTCAAGAAAGAAAAAGAAGAAGCCGTACAGTTAATCCAAGTATCCGAGGAAATTGAAGGGACTTTCCCATAATTTTTTGTCAGAAACAAGTCCGCGACAGCTGATCGAGCTTCCGCGTTGCCAAAGATTTGACAGACCTTCGGGAAATTCATCAAAGTGGCGGCCTAAAATTAATGGAGAAAGGGTATGTCAGCCGTAATATATCTACATCTACCTCTACATCGACTTTGCTTCTCTTCGACCCCCTTCAATCCGTTCAACTATCAGGCCAGAACCCTTCGCTTGCAAGGGCTGCTCCAACAACGATGTCCATCTGAGCCATTGATCCTGAACTGTTGATGTCAATAGAATATCTCTGTTCTCAAGCAAGTATCAGTAGCTATCTCAGCACCTCCTTTGGGCCCCTTAGCCCAGTCGATCATCCGTCTGCTCAAGAAGATGATGCATGTGACAAGCATTGCATAGTTTTGACATTGAGCCAAGGACAAGCTGGGCTCCTTCAAGGTCGTACGGATCTAAGCAATACTAATGTTGGGACCGATCAATGTCCGACACCCTACCTCAGGACTAAGAACCAGGTGCCGTGTAGGCGGACGCTTCCCATAAGTGCCACTTTGCGTGGGAGCTCCTCGAACTTTAGAGACTTACGAGAAAGAGCGTCTCCGCCGAAAGGACTTGCAGATGTTGTAAAGTTTGTATATCGTCAATTCGCGATCTCATCAAGTCGTTGCCACAATTTTTCATCTCTCAATCTCAGAACGACTTCTGTCTACCTTTAGGAGTTTCAGATCCTGTGACAGGATTCCTTCTTGAATTCAGTCTGGCTTACCGTCACAACATTTCAGAGGGTACTCAGAGCCGCCTGTACAACGTATAGTCAAACGTTGAAGTCGTTGACGTCAAGGTGGGATGAGATAGCCACTCAACTCTCGCAACGTGATGTCCATCGAGCTCAAAAGCCAGCTATCTGCGTTGATGACGTCCGGATGCGGAAGACTGCTGAAGGCTTCGTGTGCAAACCAACGCTGAAGATCAATCTGCACAGAGAACTCATCGTTTACTCCCTTGGCACTTCGCCATTCTGATCGCCCGCATGGGCAGTGCCATTAGACATGTATGTAGGAAACGGAATACATTTTAAGAATGTTAGTAGCAGACCCAAGGATACCTGTGTCCAGGACTCTTTAGGGTTTATCCGAGGAGGCTCAACAATAGATCTTCCACCTCCCTTCCATCTACTTTTGTGTTCCGCTCGAAGCCGAGAAGGGCAGGAATTCTGTCGATTTCAACTTCCTTTGCCAATCATGCAGAAGTCGATGGTTCACTGGAAAAGAGATCTCGTGTCCCATGTCAGGATCCCTGAGTGGTATATGCAAGATCGATCACCTCTTCGAATTTCTTTGACACGCCGAGCTTGGCATAAACAGCTTCGATGGCTTCCTGAGTGAGAAGGACGGCGGCTACCCTCATGACGAAGTAAAGCCCGGTTCAGAAGCCCTACGCATGGCGCTTGATTCCTGTGAAGCTTCGAAGAACGACATTCCCAGGATCCTTTCAAACCAAGAGCGCACAACAGATACAGCTCTAGATTCCGAGGCAGGTGGGAAGGTTTCTTTAGCTCTCAATGGAAGAACCGATGTGTGTCCTTTAGTCTTGTTTGAGATGTACTGGCTGATACCAAGGCACGATATTTGAAGCCAAATTGCTCAGACTTATGGGTACGGATTTTGCGTGGTTTTGTTCAAAGCATGTTTGCTAGGCTGTTGACCCTTCGGATCGTTGACGTAGTCGATACTACTGGTGATCCTACGACATGGGGCTTTACTGTATCTCATGCGCTGACAGGGTCCTAATCACAAGGGGTGGCTGAACTAAGAGTAAAAGATCAATGACTTGGCATTCTGGAAAAACATGTTAACGCAATCGCGATGGATTGAGCGACCAGTATTGATCCGTTACAAGCGGCAAGGCGTTGAAAATATCGCTGACGCAGTTGGAGGACTCTAAGGCGCAACAAGAGAAGGGTTCCGCAGATTAGCATCCACCGAGCCACCGCATGGGAAAGACCAGAGTGTTTAGATAGAAAAGTCTCTAAGATTTGGCTGTGAACGATCCATAGTGGAATGCGTGAAAAGCACCGAAACATTCGGCTTAAAACTATAAATCTGAATTGAAGTATGAAGCTAGAGATTGAGAGATTATAGTCTGTTGATACCTATGGGAATAATTCACCCTATCAGCTCTTCAAGCCGGGTGATGCCTTCACTCAACGTCTACCTGGAAGTGTGATGAGTCTGACAATCAAGCCTTCAGCCCGGCTACGAGGCGCAACTAATTCGATTCCCAAGAGATCACATGACATCGATTAGAACTTCGGTACGAACATAGGCGTGTTTGCATTCCACTCTTTGTAGTCCTTGCGGTCTCCATATCTCTTGTCGTACTTGCTCTCACTCATCGGCACTCCACTGACTTTAAGCAGCAAGAAAGTTACAAAGGCCGGAGAGACACCGCACATAGCACTTGCGAGTATCTTACCTTTAATGCCAGCGGCCAACACTTGACTGGAGTTCCGTACCAGCACACCGCCCGCAAGGATTGCAATGCCAGACCAGAGTGTAGATTCGCCAAAGTAGTTCGGATGCCGGCTCTTGCTCCACAATCCCCTAGTAAGGAATTCTTCAGAGTGTTTCTTCTGCTTCTTCTCTTGTACCCACTTGTCCTTTTGCCTATCCGCTGCGACTTCGAATGTGATTCCGCCGGTAAAGAGCAGTAGACCGAGAATGTCGGTGAGAGCGACTGACGCGGGAAGCGACGCGAAAATATACACGGGCATGGAGTTAACGGCCAGGACAGGCATGAGGCAAAGAGAGACCCATGTTGCTTGGGCAAAGAATGCTCCTAGGAACTTGGGAGGTGATTGTCGGATATTATCGAATCTTGAATCTGTGCCATCTGCGCTGATTCTTTGGAACAAGTAGGTACCCACTACAGATAGTCATCGGTCACGTTAGCAACCGTAATAATATATCTTTCAGAACATAGCATGTCGAGGGGTGACTGAGGTCTGAGACTCACGTCTTGTAGCCCAAATACTCACTGCTGCACTCAGCAACACCTGCCTCCAATTGAGGCCGCCGCCCCTACCCATTGCAGCCTGTACCAGACTCGGCCATGCTGGCTTTGCAGTCCCCGCAGCCGCAGCCGCATATCGGGCTCTTATGGTGGGCAAATAAAGACTCAATGCCGTGCAGGACAGGTATGTGAGTGAGCCGGAAAGATCATAGAAGCGCTCCGTCTGCGCCGCGATTGAAGGAACAGCAACAAGGCCCTGAAGAGCGTGGGCGAGCGACACTGAAGGTACCAGGGTTGAAAGGAAGGGTGTAGAGAACGAGCTTGCGCGGAGAAGTGAAGGTATGAAATGCGCCATTACGTGGTGGATCGTTGATCAAGAGACGGACAGACACTGTGGGCTACAGCAGGGTATCGAGATACTTGGAGGAAAGGTTTGAATGGAGACCCATCCGTCAAGACGTCCTTGAAGCGAGAGACTGCAGCCTATTGAAATCAACTTCCGCCCACTGTGTCCGTTGATCTTACCATTAGAGAGATTGGCTGCTTCGGGGAGCGTCCGTACGCTTTTGCCGAATGTCTGGGGCCCAAGCTCGCCAAGCCCTCGGCATACTTGGTTAACAAATTCCGCCCCGAAGCCTACCGTACTTTACATTCTCACCTGGAACGAATCACCTTCTGGCTGTAGGAACGAGAACTCCATAGTCTGTGGCTTTGCCGTCGATAAGCTCTCTATGCACGGTCGGTTTGCCCAGACGCGCGACATACAACGCTTTCCTAATCATTATTCGGATCGAAAACTTTGGTGATTTCTCTTACTCAAGCCTATTGCTACTACGGAGGGTAAGAGTCACAAGACAGCGGCTTTCCAGACTTCAAATAGGTACCTCATTTTTGCGGATCTATGTTCGGAAATACTAGAGGTGCTGGGCTTAGCTTGTGCGGACGTATGGATCGTTTTCTCCACGATTGAACGCTCTGGGCATAGCACCATGCTCTCCTCAATATCGCATAAGGCGCTGTCGGTAGGGTTTGTGGGGCGAGAGTTTCAATTTCTCTCAGTATCATCTTCAGTTATTTTCCTTAGAACAATCGCAAACCGTTCTTCTTACGTGCTTGCGCGAATTTGAGTCTATTTTTTCAACGACCGTTGCCTGTTCCTCGTATTGATTTCAAGCAGAGAGTCACTCCCAAATACTCAATATGTCCAATACCAAGACTATCGAGGTCCCCCATCTGGGTGGCATCACCGCAAGCTATCAGATGCCCCATGCCTACGATGCTTCCAAGCCCACTCTCGTCCTAGTGAACTCCTTTACCACATCCTCCGAATTGTATGAAGGCCAGTATCAGAATGAGAAGCTCTCATCCACCATGAATCTGCTTGCCATTGAGCTCTTGGGACATGGCAAGACTCGGACCAAATGCGAGAACTGGACGTATTGGGATACCGCGATCATGAACCTTCAGGTAATGGAGGCACTGGGCGTGAAGAAAGCTTTCGTACTGGGTACTAGCCAAGGTGGCTGGATCACCGTCCGGATGGCTCTCTTGGCACCAGAGAAGGTCGGTCGCTCATTTCCTGTCTACATATTGCCGGGCGTAACGCTAATGGAGTCCTGATCCAGATCGAAGGAATCATCCCTCTTGGTACCTCTCTAGATTACGAGTCCGAACGTACCCGAACGCTGGGATGCTGGGACGCACCTAACCTGCTCACCGACAATATCAATGAATGGACCTCCAAAGATGCAACCCCTGACTTTGAGCCTGACGACAAGTTCTGCAATTACCTGATCGATATCGGCTTCGGCAAGAACTGCGATAGCAGCGTCAGGGATTTCTGGAAGAAGACTATCAAGAGTACTTACCAAGGGGATGATGGTAGGAGAAGAGTGAGAATGGCTGCTATCAATCTGAGAGACCGTGATGGTCTTGAAGGTAGATTGTTCGACGTCAAGTGCCCAGTTATGTGGCTCCATGTAAGCAGTCCCCCAAAAAGGAGGGTCGGTCTAGTATGCTGACAGCATGCAGGGAACCGACGACGCTGTATATTCCGTCGCCAACGCGGAACGAGAAATCAAGATGTTCGAGAACTCGCCAGACTCGCAGCTCATCACTGTCAAGGATGGGCAGCACTTCTTGAGTGCTTCGCATCCGAAAGAGGTGGATAACGCCTTGATAGAGTTCGTCAAGAAGCACCACAGATAGAGGAGAGCAGATACCACCAGCTGCTGTGGGAAATAATGCCGCTATCCTCGGATGCAAATACGCTTTCACGATTCGAGCACTGTGCATGACCGCTGCTTTCCCCTATCAGTGAATCGTAAACACATTTCTTCAATGGATCAAGTCCCGTTTTCATGGCTCAAGAAACTTTCTTAATGTGAGACAAGTGCTTAAGCTCATTTATAACTCGTCTACCTTCCATTTCTCCTCCTTCATCTGCCGACCTCCCCTGTCCTCGCTTCCGTAATGCGATATCTGCAAATGAATATCCCCCCAGCTGGTGATGAGGCAGCCCGGAAACAAATCCGCTTACTGTACGCTTGTAACTAGTCGGAATAGGGCCCCGACATTGAACCGACTGGTTACAAGCGTACAGTAAGCGGCTTAATTCCCGCACCCCTGGTGGCTGCCTCATCACTCTTTTGGTCCACACGTTGACTCGATTGTCCGCGACCATGGCGACATGCTCTACAGCAGGCATGCCCAGTCCGCGATAACGCAGGCTGTAACTGGGCTGTGTGCAGGATCCAACTGGCCATCCGCTATCTCTCTACCTTCGATTATGTTCATCGAGACTTAGCATCTCCATCCTCGCCTCTGGATCCTCCAAGACCTTTGCATTTTTCTTCTCACCAACCCTCTCCAAGCCTTCCTCCAAGCTGTCAATAGCTGCCACAGTCGGCACATACATGACATTGATGTAGTGATCGTCGCTGCTCGCGCATACTTCTCTGAGTTACTTTGAAGGACCTAGCAGGCTGGTGCGAGTCATCGCGGCTGAAGGAAGTTGATCATACGGGAGGGGAAGGCAGTCCTGGGGCAGAAATCGAAGACAGCTAGGCTCGACAGGACTTTGACGATGGAAATGCGAGGTATCAATATCAATAAAGGCTAGAGCATCATGGATCACAGACATCGAGAGCAGAGCTGCTGTTGGGGATGGACGTGGAGGAGAGGCTTCAGGCACGATGCTTTCCGGTAAGTCTTCGTTTGAGGTTTCTGAAGGCCGTTCCAAAGTGCGATTTCAATTTCTTTGCGAGGCTATCTCCTTCTCTCGATGTGGCTTTAGAGAAGGCCCTACAAGTACATTTTCTGGTCAGGAGCACATTCTACTTGTGCATCGGCTCTTCGTCCATCAACTTATGCATCAGACTCTTGAACGACCCGTCAGGGTTCATCAACTGTGCCTCAGAGCTGACGAAGTTGTCCGCAACGTGGCGCATGCATCCAAAAAAACCATATTCGAAGACCCATGGGGTTTGGTCACACCAATTGGCAACATCCACGGTGAATTCCACCACCTCTCCCTGGCTGCGAGAAGTGGAAGCAAGTTCAGAGATATACAGAGGTTGCTTTGGGTGCTGGTTGTGCATCTCTTCGAAATACTTGATCGCAGCATTCTTATCGGTACCGTAGTAGTGTACGCCAAGGTAATCCGGAGGATCGCTGGCAATCCGATGCATGAAATCCGCGATCCATGCTTGACCTGGAGGGTCACTGGCACACGACGGGCTGACTAGCTTATTACCGTTCCGGCGAAGTTGCACCACCTGCTTGAACCAAATGTCTGCAGCTTGTGCCGCGGATATCCCGGCTCGTTCGGGCTCATTGAAGTAGTGGATGATACCGTGCTTTGTGTTTTCGATGTTGGTCCAGTCGCCCCCGGAAAGCTTAGCCAGGTCATGGATCATGGGCCGGAATGGAGCCCGACCTTTCAATTCAGGAGGTGTCCAGGTGTTCCACTTAACTCAATCAGCATCTTCCCTCAACGTGGTACGTGAGAAATTGCTACATACGTTGCTGACCGAGTGCATTGGTCCTCCAAAGTTAACCTTGTCCATCTCTTGTGGGACGCCTTTGTGGCCTGGGCCATCGGTATTGGTCCAGTCCCAAAGCAGACATCTCTTTTGGACGACCATGTTGCTTGGTTGAATGAGAATGTGCCGTGGATTACGGATGTCTTGTGGACGAGACAAGGAAGTTTTCGTGGCTGGGGTGGGTTGGGATACAGTCTGGCTACCTTGATTGGAGACAATAATCTTACTTATAGTCCCGGTGGCCGACTATCATGGAGCCTGGCTCGAGGACAGTGCTGACCCACTGTCCAGACGTGGTGAGTACAGCCTCTTCCTTCGATCCGCCGACTTCAGCCTCCCCGTCACGAGTAAGTCTGACCTGACAGCTCGCGCATCCTCTTGTACCAGGACTGGATCATTCAGGCGCTTCCTTTTGCCTTGCGCGCGTCATGGACCTGCTGATCATCCATTGCGGAGCGACTACTGACGGTGGTCGCAACGAATCTGCTTATAGATCCAGGGCGTAACCTCGTACGGCACATACAGTCAGCTTTGCTATGCCTCACTGAAGCGGGGTTTCATGTGGAGTGAAGCTGAAAGCCCGACTCGTCGTTCTTTCTTGGGCTTTCAGACCCTGCTCCTTCTATATAGGTAAAGGGTTCCCAATGCATAATTAAGTGGGATGGCCACTATGAACCCATTCAATGGAGGAACCATGCATTGCTCTGAGATTAGACTTTGTCTGCCGCGGTCTCTGCTGCTTTAGAAGTCACAAGGCGTCGAATTACAGCCCCGAAGGATCCGCGCTACGTAAGCGATCGTTCCATGACTGGTGCAAGCCTACCGCTGATGTGATCCTGGGTACTCCTTGCGTTGCGGCTGATGCCTGCTTTTCTATCTTTCCTTTTAATTCTAATCCACATCTCCAATCAGTTTTCTGACATGTTCGTTAGTGCTTATATCATCCGTAACATGTGAGCTCTATGATCAATCTAAATCTTTTGGTACACACTCGACGACGGCTGTGCCGCAACCCAATCTGCAATCTTTGAGCAAATTCCCAGTTATGCATTTATCGCATTGAAATGCGTCTTCATATTCGGTTGCTAGAGGGACTTTGACGGCTTCCGCGACTAGCAACAAATGTGTACAGTCAGACCAAATCGGCTGATCTATTGCCTACGCGCCCGCAATCCTTTCAGCTGGAGGCTACGCCACTCCCTCTCATAGGCATTCGTAGGATCGGGCTCAGCAATGCCTGTCCACATTTGGCACCCACATTCAGAGATGTGCTGCCTTCTGATTCCCTCTGCCTATTCCCGTTGCTATATAAAAGCTGTCATTCTTCTATTCTCCAAAAATCTTTCCTCTACACTATACAAGTCAGACCAGTCTTGATATCTCCTTTTTCATACAAAAGAATTAGTCATGCATTACATCAACATTCATAATAAGTCGGACCATGACCAGGCGTTCGAAGTCCACGGCTTCAACGGCGGCAAGAACATCGTCGTAAAGCCACAGGCCACAAACGTCATTCCTGCGGCCGATGGACAGTCAGGTGCCGTTATTGCTCTACATGATGGACATGAGGGCGAGCAAGCTGAGATCACCAAGGATGGCTTCAAAGGTAAGCAATTCATGCCATTTCGTAAATGTTAGCATTCGTTAATCGTGGAAATAGGCAACGACTTCATCGATCTGAGCAACATTGTCGGCGCCGGCGGCAACATGACTGTTCAGCAAGTGGGCGACCCATCCACTCGCAAGGGCGATCCCCTCTTTATGCAGCAATTAAACACTGCGTGGCACAAAGCGAGCTCAGGGGAGAAGGACGCTCTCAAGAACTGCGTCCACACCAACCCCAAAGGCGACGTCACCCGCATTGACGCTATTAAAGACCATCCGGAATTAGAGAAATTCATCCGCGGCTTTGCTGACGGCCAGACCTACATCGGTAACGGTTCCTGGGGAGGAAGCCCTGGTGTCGGTAGCGATAACGCGCAGGTAGAGCCACTCCCACACCCCCCCCACCCGTATCTCCCTCCCACAATCTGACATCATCTCCAGAGCTCCGCCGCCCACGGCGACAAAGACATCCTAATCACCTACTCCGACACCGACGCCACCCCCGCCCCACCACCCCAACTCGCCCACCGCCCCGTGCAAAAACTCCTCGTCCCGAACCACACCGGAAGCTCCGCCCCCCACGACGGCCCCGGCATCATCCTCACCAACAAGTCCGCCAAGGCCTGCACCTACTTCTTCTACGACAACTTCTGGAACGGCAACGGCACCGCCGGCGCCAACTTCACGCACCCGCTCAAATCCGTCACGTTGACCCCGCAGAAAACAGCCTTCGTGTCGCTCCCCGCGACTTTCAAGGGGAGGCTCCAGCGCGGGACGTTGATCCCCGCCACGTGGGTTGAGTTTCAGCTCGAGGCGAGCGATGATCATGGCGCTCATGGGGATGTGTCGCTGGAGCAGGGATGCGATGGCGCGGCGACGGTGGCGGCGACGGATGGGCATGGGGGGAGGAATGGGTTTGAGAAGGAGGTGGTCAAGGGGGCGCCGGAGGGGGCGCTGGGGAAGAGGGCGGATGGGGAGAGGGTGGTGGCTAGTACGGTGGGGAATTGGATGGGGGGGCCGAATCAGAAGGCGGTTGAGTGGCTGAGGGGGGAGCTGGGGGTGGGGAAGGCGTATATTACGGGGGGGACGGGGGTGCCGGATGTGGCGAGTCGGAATCGGGTGTTGGCGGTGGATATGTTTTGAGTGGGGCTTGGGGGGGTCAGGGGTGGGGGTGGGGGTGGTTTGTAGGGGGTGGTTTGTAGGGTTTGATATCGTACAAAAAAGTCTTCCTTCCGGACTTTTGCCATCATCAGTTCACCATGCTCCAGAAGCCGAACGACGAGAGAGGCAGATACCAACAGGAGTTGATAACAGGCTCCAGGACTTCTGTAGGAGCCTGGGCCAGCACAGAACAACCACCCCAAAAGCGCGCGAGAGCAGTCCATCTGCCTGGACCATTTCCCCCTCACTTTCGACCGCCGTGGCACTGCACATTCACGTGAATTTCATGCAAGGCACATAGAATGATGCGAATGTCTTTTGCAAGAACCAGCTCGCATCCGCTTTCGAGGACTGTTGGAACCTCCATCATCTACCTGCAATCCGAAAGGATGGCACGGAGCGGTTACCGTGCTTCCCGTCGCTTGTGGCATGATAGGGAAGCGCAATGAGGGAGGGAAGTTGACGATGGAAGGGAAGCTTATGGGCAGAGGTATATAAGCAGGCGGGGAGGGTCCGGCCTAGAGGTTTGGACGAATATCGCATGTCTAAGATGGGTGAGTTGTGGGTTGGATGGTGTTCTGGAGCAACAAAGGTAGCAAGTCTTGGCATCGGAACATCATTGTCCGGCATGGTAGGGCAGAGGGCACAGAATGTTGATACCGATCTGTCTGAAGTACGGGAAGACATGAGGCGGCAATGTCCCATAGCTGTGCTAAGTACAAGCGACGAAGGAACCTCCTCCAGCGCTCACAGGGGCAGCTATGCCGCCCATGCCCCCGTGCTTACACTATCCTACACCATCCGCACATCAGCTCCACCGCCCCCCCCTCGCAAGATCTAATCCCCCTTCCCAATCATCACCACCCCCACGTCCTCCTCAAACCCCTCCTCCATATCCACATCCCCACTGTCCCCCTCCTCCGCCTCCCCAGCCGGACTATTCGCAAACCCATCCAGATCCTCGTCCTCAAGATCAAACACCCTCCTCCTCGCCATCAACTCCACCGGCGGCGCCAATCTCGGCCCTTCCTTCTCCCCTGCGCCGTCGAACCCCCCGCCACCGCCTTCGAAAGCATCGTCTACGCTCTCGAAGCCGCCAAACGCGTCTTCCTCGTTCCTCGCCAGCTCCTCGAGATTCGGGCTCATGAACGGGTTGCTGATGCCTTCCTTGTCGTTTTCGTCGGAGAAGAGGCCGCGATGAATGAGATCGTGGTTGGGTTCCGGGGATCGGGTGAGGATGAGGTTGTCGGAGGGGTCGGAGGTGGAAGAATTGACTTGGGCGGCGAGTTGGGCTTGGGCGTTTTGGGCGTGGCGGTTGTTGAGGCGTTGTTCGAGCCGGCGGCGGGCGCGGGAGGGGGGGACGTTGAGAGGTGGTGGGATGGTGGGGATGGTGGTCGAGGTGGTTGAGGAGGTGGAGGGTGGGGAGAAGAGCTGGAAGGTGGTCATTAGCGTGTGGGTTTGTGAAGGTAGAGTGTGCTATTGAAGTAGAAATGAAGGTGAAGTAGGTGACAGCTGGTGTAGATAGTGGAGTAAGGAAGAGAAAAGGTTATGTGACTAGAGGTGTGATACAGAAACGGTGATATAAGAGGCACAGAGTGTGCGTTGATGAAGCGTCGTAGAGGCTGACCCCACGCTTCCAGAGAGTCATTGGACAACAGATGCGGCATATGCAGCACATGCGGGGCACTGAATGCAGTGTGAAGAGCTTCATTTTGCATTGAATGCCTAAGTACGCAGACTCATCAAGCTATTCAAGCATCAATTCACTGCTCCCGACAGGCCCATGCATGCATAGATATCATACCTGCCACCTGCTTTGTGTGTCCCTGATGCTTCACATGACAAATGCTGCGAAACATGCAAATGCAAGTCATTAGGTCGTTAGAAACGTTCAAGCATCTTTCATCTCAATATCCTCAAGAGAAAGTTCACCCACATTATCGGAGCCCCTAACTCCAGCACCCTCGCCTTCCTCAATGTCCTCCATCTCCTCGTCTTCGTCATCGCTTGAGCTTCCAAAGCCGCTCAACAATGAACCACCACTACTGATTCCGAAAGCACTCGAGGTTGCCGAGCCATTGCTCGCTAGATCCATGGAGTCAAGCCCAGCGGTGCCATTCAGCCCGGCTTGAGTGAGGGCATTGGAGCCGCCCGTGTTGTAGCCACTGCCAGCTGGGAGAGCATTCATTGCCGCTTGTCTAGGACCAATGGACATATCAGGTCGGACGCCACCAAGGACAGCATTATCCCTTTCTCTGGTTTCCGAAAGGGTGTTTTCCACGTAATCGCTCCACTGCTTACTGGTGACCTTGTCAAGCACGCTTTGCGACAGCAGCTCCGGTGGATGTCTGTCGCTGAATTTTACTACTTCTTCTGCGATCAAGGTGAGATGGCCCATGTAGCCTAGTCGCATGTTGTTCTTCTGTTGTGCTTCGTCACTCCGCTGCTGGCCCTCGACAATCCGGTCGGTGATCTTCCCAGTTTGAAAAAGATCGATGGCGAGACTGCCGTTGAAGCCTCGATCCATTGGGCCGTTGAATACCTGCTGTACGACATCATATACTACATTGTGAAGAAAATTGTTCCATGGAAATCGAAAGAAGAAATCCTTTACCAAGCTGGGTCAGCAGACCAATCAGAGAATAGTACTTCAGTGTCTGATGACTTACTAGTATTGTCGGAACCACCTTATGCTCTACAAATATCATCTTGAGGAAGTCACCAACGATAGGTTGTCCGTCGACGTCATTCTCGATATGGGCCACAAAGGCCTGATCGCTAGTGCTCATTAACGCTGATTTGTTACTGTCTCCCTCCTCGCCAAGCGTGGTGTCAATGGTATCTTGACTGCCGCCCGCTTCAAGCTCGGGTCTTGATTGCGAAGCTGCCTCTGCTGTCTGCTGAAGGGTCTTGTCGGATCGGGCAGCGAACAGTGGCGCTGGCTTGTCATTTGCGTGTGGAGAGATGGGTGAATCTTTGGGCGATGTAATGCTAGTTTCAGGGAGTTGATTTCTTCGCGGTAATGGCGGCGCTTCCAGATTGGCGTTTTGTTGCGAAGGTTCTTGGTTGCTGGATTCAATAACGAAAGATTTTGTGTTATCAGCCTCGTCGTCTTTCGATGATGCTTCCTGGCCTATGCGTAAACCTCCAACCTCGGAGGTGAGGCCAGACGTAGGTGACTCGGGTTGTGGCTCGGTTCTCGTCTCGGGCTCAGGCTCAGTTCCAGTCTCGAACGCACCAGGTGCTCCCAAGTCCTCCGGAAGTTCTTCCTCTTTTTCGTCCAAAGCCTCCAGTCGCGGTGAAGTGAGCGGTTCGTCAACAAAATCTTCATCCAAGTCTAGTCGAGGTTTGGTTTGCTTTGGAAGACTACTTATTTGCGCAGGCTTCGACTCCAATTCGAACTGTGATCGCTCTTCGAAATCACCTTTGATGTCTTCGGCGAGTTCAGCTGATGTGCCAACATCCTCGAAACCGTCATCATCCGCATTGTTGGCTATCTCAAGCTTGCGAACTTCTCCAGGCAATCCGAGTCCCAACGCAGTTGTAGAGTTTCCGTTTGGGAAATCTTCGACACCTTCAGAAAACTCCGTCGCAGCTGACACAGGGGGCTTTGAGGTAGCAAGAGCACCTTCTGCCTTTAGCCGGTCCCTCTCTGCATCTCGCTCCCGAATGTAAGCTTCACTTCCTCTTTCATTCAGCAACCCCATGTTGCTACAGTGGAGAAGCTCCGCCATCAATTCGCAAGTTTTGAATCGATCGAAGCCCAAAGGCTCAATCTTTGCGCCAAAGGCCACCGAAAGCTCTTTTCTCTTGATGGTAATAGTGCTGTCACCGCTTGAGACTCTATGAGTAGGGCTTAAGATCAGGTTCATGAAATCTGGTACATGTTTGGCGAAGTATCGTAGCAAGGTGCCGAGATAAATAGGGTCACTGCTTGTAGGCGGTGTCTCCGGCCCAGCACCGACATCTGGATCGTAGTCCGAGTTGTTCTTTCGGATAACCTCGATGATCGTGCCAACCCCGACAGTCAAGGGATTGCCACCACGGAGCATCTCGTTGATCAATGTCTGTATACAAGGTTCTGAAACAAGCTGTCTTGTGAGATTGTTCGGACCTATGCATGATTGTTCGTTCTGGGATGCATTGGCTGATATGGTAATGATGGCCTTGATAAAGTCGCCAGCTGATGTTTGAGTGGCAGGTGGATATTGCTCGGATAAATAGCCCAGCAGAAGGGGTATGAGATCCTGGCTCTGAAGCCACTGTTTTCTATGTCAGCATTTCGAATGGATGCGCCTGGGCGAGCCTGAGTGAGAAACGCCATACATCTACAATGCCAACTCCGCCCTCACTCTTTTCCATGCTGATTATCTTCAAAAGCAGATCCATCACCATTGGACAATCTACATGCATTAACATCGCCGGTATTATACCTTCCAGAGACTTGATGAACGTCAGAGTCTCCTCGGTCTTCTTGTCGAGCAAAGTATCGTTGACTTTCGTGAAATAACCAGCTTCTGTGGTGTCCAACGGCGGTTCACGCCTCAAGAATTTCCAGAATTCCAGCAAGTGTTGCTGGTTCTCCATTAAAGCCTCCAAAATCGACCATGTCTCCGAGGACAGGATCTCGCAAGCAACGTATGCGTACTTCAGCCGGGCCTTGTCCGCTTTGTCCCATGCTTCCCGCTCTTCTCGTCGTCTTGACTTCTCCTTGTCCTTGTTCCTTCGGAATGGACTCAGGGAGTGCCCGCGATGAGTATCTTCCTCTTCACTAAGTTCCTCGCCATCATGGTCAGGCATGGGAGCTTGAGGTGTTATAACGTATTCTAGTAACCGCCGCAGCACATTCTCATCTCTTAAGTACTCTATCAATTTGCTATTGTGTTGTTTGAGCTCTTGGATAAGATCCGACTCGTCGAGAAGCTCTTCGAGAGTGACGTCGGATTTGTCAAGAATGGTATCGATTGAGGATATGCTGGCATATCCGCCGAAACGCCAAAACATGGTTATGTTACAGGGGTATCACTAGAATCGAAATGTTGGAATGCTGTATTTGATATCTGTACACGGATGAGGGCCGTCCGAGTGGATCATTCGTGGGGAGCTGGCAAAATGTAGTATCATGCCCGCAGCGATACTGACTGGTAGCAAGATCGTAGCATTTTGAACATAGGTGATGTATCTCGGGGTATTGCGGAGTTGACTGAGGACTGAATTAAATAGACGATTTGGAGCTGATGTGTGCGCTCGTATGCCAACCGACCTGCAGATGGGCCAACAGAGGAATCGGAGAAATGTCGTAGGATAATGTGTTGAGTTCGAATACTCAGGCGCACACCAACGGACTTGTCAACGCAGCTGGTGGCACGTGGTCGTTGCGCAAGACTTTCTTTCTTTTGATAGATGTTTGGTAACCGCCGGCGTTTGTGCAGAATATGGAAGATGCAGTGAGCAGGCTCAATAGTACGAATCCATTCTACAACAATCATACAATGAATCGAAGATGGATCCTTGCGATAAGTGCGGTTGCAACGCAAGTGTTAAGTTGAACAGCCTTGACAACGATGTTTGGAGCTTGTGTTCGCTATCCCTTTCACGAACCCCCTGCTACCGCGCCGGCTAAATTAATCCCGTAGTCTGCCACGAGGCTTAGGGACGATCGGCGAATAGAAACCCAGGCGTGGCAAAGCAGGAACAGCAATTCATCTTTTGATAACCGCTTTCTGTACTAACCTCTCGAAGTCTGTGGGTTGAGAAAATTCCCCGAAGAAGTAGACCACTATCAGAGCGGATCGAAGCAGCCCAGCGGGGAGGGCTTGGCGTCAATACCGTCACCGCAGGCAGATACCCGAGACACCCATACCTTTGGATTTTCCACCTCCACGCTCGACTCCGCATCGCTTGCACCCCTGTAGCCTCACAGCCTCCTTCCAGACCACCCACCATGAATCGCCTCTTCGGTGCCAAAGACAAAGCGCCCAGACCGACCCTCACCTCCGCCATCACCACCACCGACACACACATCGACGCCCTCGACGTCAAGCTCGCCAAACTCAATGCCGAACTCTCCACCTACCAGACCCGCATGTCCAAGATGCGCGACGGCCCCGGGAAGACCGCCCTGAAGCAAAAAGCCCTCAAGATCCTGCAACGCCGCAAGCAGTACGAAACGCAGCGCGATCAGCTGCAGCAGCAGAGCTGGAACATGGAGCAGGCCAGCATGATGACGGATAATCTGAAGAACGTGATGACGACGGTGGATGCGATGAAGCAGACGAAGAAGACGCTCAAGCAGCAGTATGGGAAGATCGATGTTGATAAGATTGAGAGGATGCAGGATGAGATGCAGGACCTAATGGAGGCGGGGAATGATATCCAGGAGGCGATGGGCAGGAGCTATGATGTGCCGGAAGATGTCGATGAGGCGGAGCTGGATGCCGAGCTTGAAGCCTTGGGGGAGGAGGCGGAACTGGAGGGGCTGGGCATGCAAGGGGTGGGGGAGACGCCGGGGTTTATGGTCGATGAGGTGCCGACATTTGTGGATGAGCCGCCGGTACAGGGGAAGGTGAAGGAGGCGGCGGGGTGATGTGGTATATGGAAATGAGAGGCATCTCAGGGGCGTTGAGGTTATGGCATCAGGCAATATTCTGGCAGGGAGGCTTAACTAGGATTTTATGCATTCATTGAAAGGAGATGAAGCATTGAGAGACTCAGTCGAAGGTCTGGATCGCGATCCAGTCTTATTCTCAGGATGGTTAATGATAATGTAGGCTACCTCTAGACACCTCAATGCCTCCACTGCTTGTGCATGACAATGCCGCCTATGCTTCGATGGCAGACAGTACTCATGATGCATCCTGTTTTCAACTTTTCCCCTTGCCAGAACGCCTCGCTAAGACGACATGCGTAAACGCGATGCAGGGGTGCTACCTATGCACTTATGACTTTCCCAGTCCAAGCATCACCAACAACGCCACGTTCATCACAGCGATAACTAACCAAACAATCACGGCGAAGCCAGAGACTAGCCAGTGATTCCTCATCTTTACCATTTCCACCTCCTGGTCAAATTCCTCGTCTGCTGCAGGCTCTGGGCCACTGACAACCATGTACTTGTTTCGGCAGGTGAAGTAGATAAGTGGAGCCGAAACGAAAGGTAACACTACACTAAGAGCGACTTGCGTACCATTTAAGGCCGCAGAGAGCCCGTTCTTCCCCACTGCGCCGGCTATGATAATACTAGGCGTGATGCTGATCGAGCGAGTAAGCAACCTTCGCATCCAGGGTGCAATCGTCCACTGCAAGGCTCCTTCGCTAAGCATCTGACCTGCGATCGTGCAGACAATACCTGCAGAAGTGCCCGATAGTAGTAAAGCCAAAGCGAATATGGTACCAGCCACGGGCGCAACAGTCTTTGAGAGAAGATCGTGGATACCAAACAGGTTGGCGTTTTGAGCATCCTCGATCGAAGATAAGGAACCTCCGGCCACGATGAGGATGGCACTATTGACGAATAGAGCAAAGGTGAATAGGGAAATGCCGACTTCGGCCGTCGAATAATTCAGGCAGGACCGAATAGCGGCCAATGAGGGCCGGTAGGGTAATTTATCTGAAGCTTGGTCGGTGTCGTCAGTGGGGACGAAAGTACCAGCCTTGGTATCGAAATGGCGAAGCCGAGATTGAACCATGCCACTACCAAGATAGAGACTGTGAGGCATCACGGTAGCGCCAAGGATACCGCAGCTAAGATATATACCCTGTCCACGCACAATGGTCGATGATGGGAGGTAGCCTCGAAAGACCTCGCCTACGGAGGTACCCTGGATTAGGGAGAGCTGGATGCAGAAGCATATAACTACGCCTAGCACGAGCGCCATAACGAAGAATTCGAAGGCCCTCAATTGACGCATGGAACCATTGGGGCTGTAGAATATTAGTATGATCAGAACATCAACCATGGTTAGAGCGCAACCAGCAACAAGGGGGATCTTGAGAAGCAGATTGAGCGCTATGGCTGAGCCAATGACCTATCGGAAGGGTGAGCATCAAGCGTATTGCAGACTTGGAGAGAAAGAAGTCTACCTCGGCTATGTCTGTAGCAATAATGGCTGCTTCGCCAAGGAAGTACAGGAAAAGGTTGAGCCATCGCGGCAGGTGTGCTCTGCAATGTTCTGCCAGATTGAGGCCTGTGACCGTTCCGAGACGGACTGCCAGCGACTGTAGCAGAATGGCAAAGATATTTGACATTAAAATGATAAAGAGAAGCTTGAACCTGGTGGCAGCCCCAGCAGCGACATCGGTAGAGTAGTTTCCCGGGTCTATGTATGCTACGGCTATCATAAAGCCAGGCCCGATGAATGTGCCAAATTTGGCAATCGTTCTCCTAACGTGCTGGGCCGTCAACAAAGCTCTCGAACGAGGCACTTGTGTAGGATACGGCGAAGGCATTGAAGGCGTTGACTGTCTGGGACTCCGCGCCCTCTCGCTTGGCGTTGGAGCTGTCTTGCCATTTGATCCAAACGCCAAAGGGAGGCGAGGAGGCCGATCTTTGGCGTGCCTTCCGTCGACTGCATCTCCTGCCTGGTCCTTCCTTGTGGTACTTGAAGAGCCTGAAGTCCGTGTAGCTCGCAGATTAACCATGCCATTGAGGTCTTGCCTCGTCGTCAGATCGGCGGAGAAAATTGGAGGGCTCTGATTCCAGCCATGATCATCTGGCGGCTCATCGTTTCGAGACGGACAGTTCATCCTGACATGAAGGAATCAGGCAGAGGACAGTCGAACAGAAATAATGGCGAGGGGTAAAGAATGAAGAATGCCAAAGGGCACTCCAAGGTCGATGATGCCACTAAAATTTAAGCCTGCGACTTTTCCCGATTAAGGTCCTTTCTAGCCGCTTCGAGAGGTGTCGGTAATATCACCAAGAGGAAGGAGAGACCCAAAAGAAAAAGAACCTGAGAACAATGATGAGAATACCTTGAAGATTGGCATGATCGTTCAACATTGCGCCAGCGCAAAGGGATCAGTATCAAGCGCATAGAAAGGGTGCGCTTGGCAAAACAGATGATGAGACAAGCAATGCATCTTGGTCTAGATGTATTGGCCATGTGCTTCACTACCCCGGACCAAGGTAATCAGCACCATCGAAAGCATATCTCCAGAGTAAGTCGTGGTAGGCTCTTCTCTAAGTAATGTAAGGTTTTTTGTAAGGTAGATGTAAAGTAAACGTGCTCCTATGGTTATTGTGCCCCGCAGGCCCGGCCGAGACCTGTTGCCCTGCCGATTTCTCCCGACGCATCTCTTGGCAGCTGAAGAAAACAAAAATGTGCCCCCAGCTCAGTTAGGCCCACACCCGCGATTGCCGCTCTTAGGGTGAGCAGGGGTGATGCGGCACCCAACCTTGGTGATCCAGCACTTCATCTGGGTGATGAGCACTCGACGGCTCATCCTTCCACTCACCAACCCCTAAGGTTTCAACACCCAGAAGCGTGGTCTTTGTACAGCCCAGTCCAGAGGGCCTTAGAAATGGCTGCCACTGTGGGTATAAAGGAGAGCGGTAGGCCGCCCGCTCTGGCTCTTCAAATTGCAAGATTGCAACGCTCTCCCACCACATCTATTCTCAACTCTCCTCCTATTACAAACGATCATGGGTCGCGAAGCAGTGCCAGCGGAGCAACTACTGGAGAGAGCTATCGCCAATAGTTATAGGCAGGGAGCTCACGAGACGCAGGATAGCATCAGGGACAATACAAAGTATGTGAAGAAGACGCTTAAGGACCAGAATTTTGCTTTAGGACGCTACGAGAAGTAAGTACAAATATCAGCTCGATCCCCCCCAGATGGCCTATACTTATTCAGTCGTGCAGATGGGTGAATGCTATCAAGAAGAAGAAACGCGATACAGGAGGGTCACTTATTACCGCGGACCCCGCGATTGACGTATACTCTACTACGGGAGTATGGAGCCTTGAAGAAGGTTCGACTCCTCCCGATCTTGCTACGATCAAGGACTTCCTTCGCTTCCACGTCGCTATTAGCCGAGGAAGAATCGACGATAAAAGGATTACCGTCGACTCACTCAATACTTTTGCGGAGTGGTTCTTCGCTGGATTTGCTCGAGTTACTGGCAGCCTTATCGACCAAGAAGATAGATATACGGTATACGATGTAAGTATTCTGAATCGAATTATCATACCCCTATAGCTAATCGGAACTGCGCTAGTGGGCACGGAATACCTTGACTAAAGAAGACCTGATCGTGAATAAGAAAAAGAAGAAGCACCTCTTCGGTGAAAAGGAATTTATTCAGTTCAATATTACTTTCTGGACTATCGATGACGTCGCTTTCATTCATCCACGTAATAAAGACCAAATTCCCTATATTATCGACGTCTTCACTTGGACTGGAGCACGGATCGGCGCCTTCTTTCCAGGCCCGGAGAATAAAAATAAAGGAGGCCTGCGATACGGAGTAGACCTCGCTGAAGCAGTCTGGGAGGAGCTTCGCTGACTGATTGTAGGATATTGAAGTTGTTCTGAAACGTATCCCCAGTGGTGGGTGGAAGGTAATGTATCGGATCGACCAGCGTTGGGTCAAAAATAACCGGGATCCTGAGAATACGACGTATGATTCCATCCATCTCCTCTGTTGTAGGTGAACCAACGCTGATTTTCCTCCAGCTTCGGTGCGTCGACGAGTCAACACAGCAAGCTACTCCGCGACGGCACCCAATACCTCCTGGCGTTGGCTCTCGCAGACAAAGCTTTTTGGGGTATCACTTCACCTTAAGATCTATGGGATTTACAAATCCCTCCAGGCGATAACGAACTTCCTCTTCGATGGACCGAGTCCGCAAAGTGCCTACCGATCCTCTGCAACGCTACGATGTTAAGTGGTGTCACAGAAGAGCCGCTCCCGAAGAATACATTCGATCGTATAATCAAATCTGTGTTGAACCTCTCTGGTTACTTTGGTAATGCTACAATTCATGCTATTCGCCGTTACCTTGGCAAGATGCTCGACGGTACGTAGTCTTGAAAGTCAAATAGAATACAGAGTCTGGTTTCGCTAAAGAACAACCCACACAGAGCGGTATACTGAGGTCCAAAGATCCCAGCATATCACGCAGGGCGATCCTCGTGTATTCGGCCAAAAATATGTCGCGAATACTTCTTCCTGTTGTGGGAAAACGGCCTTCCACAAGGAGCCTGCTCAACACGATCATGTTAACTATTGTCAATCCTTCGCTCCGCTCCGCGAAAAGGGCCTTCCCGGCAGCCTTCCCGCGGAAAGAGAGGCCGCGATTAGACAGGATCCGCAATTACTGGACTTAGAGAGCTACGTGCACCGGCTCCGCACCGGACATGGAACTACTTCCGAAATCAAAGCTGCCCAAACCAAAGCCCGTACTTATCGCGCCAGCCTTACCAAGAAGCGCTTACAGCAGTATAAACTCGAATGGGTTCGGGATCGGAGGGACTGGAAAGTCAAAACGCGTGGGAAGGAGCGATCGGATGATAATGAGAAAACGGACCTCGTAGAGATTCTGTGGCGACTGATGCCAGAACGCGGTCGCCTCGCAAGGACGATGATTTCGGACATAGTCGTCTCGGAGGAAGAACGCAGACTCGCTATCGAGGATCTGTTCTCGCTTGCGTCCCAAGACTGTACGACCTTGTACCGGCCTGGAGAGAAACCCATCGATGGCGTCTGCCCAGGAAAGGGATGTAGTGTGGAGATGAGCAGGTAAAGGTCTTGTTCCCTACCTGGTTTATATCGGTCTGATGGTCGCATTTTACCGAAACGTCAACGGAGCACACATATTAATAATTGTTGCCATAACGATCTAGCATCTACGCTCGAACGACTACCATCCGAATTGATATATTGCATCGCTTGCTTCGATTGGTTTGTCGAAGAGGAATAGGATACGCATTGCTGCACGCACCTTACGTCGATAACCTCGAAGCGGTGCGCATCGATTACCTACTGCCATACTCTCGTCCGTCCTGCTTTTTGTCCTTTCTGTATAGGAAATACCCAACTTGAGGCATCGTCACGATGGGACTCCTGGACCAGAGAAGCGAAACTATGGCGTCATCTTCAGTCACATCTGGACGTATATTATTGGCCGTTAGAATATCCCCACCCTCTATGCAGCCTGCAACTTCAAGATGAGGTATCGTTTCTTTACCATCTGAGCGACGTGCACAGCTTATGGATGAGCCCGCATATAAGTAAGTGTCGGCAACAAGGGCGCAACTCAGAAACTCTCGTCAACTGGACTCCTGACACTGTAAGCCAGAAGCGGAAGAAGCAGCACAGCGATGAACAGAAGCCACAGCCTTCCAAGCGAAACAAAATCCCTCCGCAGATCGACTGGAGCAATAAGCCATCTCCACGTTACTCGTTGGATCGAAAATCTCCTGACGGAATTCAGACTACATCTCCACGCATCAAGGTCTCCTTGGCTGATATATTTGCTAGTGATAGTCCACATAATGTGTCGGAATTATCTAACGGGCCGACGTCCCGTCCCGATTGCGATCATCTATCCCTGATGGACGACTTCAGTCTGAGCCAACCCACCCAACACCAAGACCTGCATGACGAGTTTAAGTTGCTGGAGGATTCGCCGGAGACTAGGTCTAATGAATACAAAATCCCTGCGCCTGGCGATGATGCCCCGTTCTCTCAATACTTACGCTCCCAATCTCCATCATCATCCTCCTCTACCAAGGGCTTTGGCGATAACAACGACAGAAGAATAAATTCGCATACGGTAAATCCCAGTAAGATTTGCCTTTCCACAGAGGAGGACCCTTATCTGGCAGGTTTGATCGATCAAAATACTATCGAATCGAACGACGTCCCTGTCAAGGCTGAAAAACCTCGTATCACACTTCGGATACGCCAACCCGAGCAGAGACCCAAGTCTAAGGTATTGCTGCGATTAAGCCAACCCAAGCAGCCCCTACCAAAAAAGTCTGTTCGTCGAATCAAGCCGGATGTCAACGATCGCAGAAGACGACGGACTAGATCTTGATTTCTACTATAAACCTCGTTTTTGGGTTACGTAGAAGCGCTTGGGTTTGCTTAGGTTGCGCGCTTGTGGTTTCTGCGTATCTGTTCTTTATATGTATACTCGTATTCGTTTGATCTGTCTCCAAAGCCAAAGGGGAGCGAGCTAGGTTCTAAGGAGTTTCACTTTCTACTGATAATTGTCAGGCACGCTGTATATACTATTATTTCGCTTTCCCGATGTAACGTCTCGGTCTTTAGAATCATTGCTTTGAACGCCTTCAACAAAGCAGCACGTTTCCCCCCCCTTCAAGGTCTACTCTGGAAACAATCTGAATTGTCAACTTGATAATGCTAGCTTCTTGCTTACACAGCTCTCTACCTTATCTGATATAGATCTTTCAATGCCCCGTACTAATATGTTATCCCTCGGCAAAAAGATTCAGGTCAAGCTTAAGTCGATGTATAAAGTCGTCTACCGATTGTGTCGTGGTCTTTCTAAAATACTCCACAAGATCTGTTAATTTCTGAACTTGTTGGTGTAACATCTGCTTATCCATCTCAATTGCTTGTATAATTGACTTTAAGCGAGTCGCTTCTCCTTCAGCGATTACCCTGATCTCTGTTGCCTTTATAGTCTGGTCGTTTGACTCGCTTAGCTCCTCGGTTAGTTTGAGCTTATCCGCCGTTAGTTGTTCGATCACCGTGGTAAAGCTGACATCGAGGCTCGAGGAGTTCTGTTCTTTGCGTTAATTAGCGCTAAGCCACAAGAAGTAGGCCTTATCTAACTTCTGGTCTCTGCCCGTGTGCTTTTCTCTCCGCAGCGTTGTTCGACTTCGGCGCCGGGATAGCTTCAAACGAAACACCAACTCCTCGATATAGTTCTCGATAAGCCCCGATCTAATGCTTGCTTAGATGTTTCGTAAAGAGGTGCTGCTTCTCCTGTAGTACTTGCCAGGTGTAGGGATCGTCACTACGTGTGATTAGCCGTACTTCTGCCGGCTTAATTGAAATTCCAAGCTTGACCACTTCGAGAGTCGAGACTTTGTTAGTAGGTTTCATTCTCCACTGCAAAGCCTGATCTTACGAATATGCTCGGATAATCTCTGGCGGCACTTTGTTCTATAAGCCGCACGATCTGAGTTGCTTGACCGGAGTGTTGCCATTAGGTCAGCGCTTTATACGCGCAGAAGAGGTACGCAGATCTTGAGTCTTAATCAAGGCAAGAGATCGAGAGAGCAGATCGGATGTTTGACTTCTGGATTCCCAGACGAAGTGCCTGTTTTAGAAAACCCACATCCAAGGCTCCTATTTTATTCCGGCCGTTTGTCTAGGGGCGACCTTCAACATTAGCTCACCAGCTCCAAAATTGGCACCCTCTCCAACTCTAGCACCCCTCCAATTCTAGCACCCCCTCCGATTCTGGCACCCCCTCCGATTCTGGCAGACTCCCTCCAATACTGGCCCTTTCATCCAGTTCTGGCTCGTCCGCGAATTCCGGGACCACTCAGCCAATTCCGTTTGCTGTTGATAACACATATAGATAAAGTCAATTTCCTAGATATCATCAGGCTCGCGTGCGCCTGTAGGCGCCGGGTTTAAGCTTGTTGTAGTAAATCCCGGAGGAAAGAACCTCCGTTCCTCCGCCCCAACTCCTTCACTTCACAGCCTTCGCCGTACCTGCTGGTAATTATTAAAACTCCCCTTGACAGTACTTAGCCCATCCATATTTCTCGTCTATTGGCTGCAGATCAAGATTGCAAGCCGCCGAGGAGATCAGAGGTGAGAGGGGCGCTCTTCTTGGTCTTTTGCGGGGCAGTCTATGCTCTCGGGGGCTACATTGGTATAAGACCATTTTCAATCTACAACCTCATTTGGTGGAGTCTTTCGGTCTTGAGAACGGAGGGCTCTCGAGTTGCTAACTCCTTATCAAAGGCGTTCCCTTCATCGGCTCCTTATTGGACGACGGCTACTACCAAACCAAACGCGAGGCGATAATCCAGCAAGACACATCAACGCTACGGTGATTATTGGCGGATATTAGCGGCTTGACTTGCCGTATACCTCGCTCGAAGTCACGCTACGTCAATAAGGCACAGTGAATAATGCAGTCAACAACTTATTCAATAAGTTTCATTGGAAACCGAGGTCCTTGGTGATGTGCAAGCTTCGTGATCTGTTATTGGTGATGTTCCCAATTCAATTCACTCGATTTTGCCCACTTTCACCGCTATTCAAATCTCCCTCTCGCACGTCTTTTTTCACCAACACTCTCACATCCTCAACAAGTCTCACTACATCTTCCACAAATTAGAACATATTTATTTCATACTCCAATTCATACTCAACAATAATCATGAGGTGAGTGACTTTGATATCTGGGCCAACAAGCTGAGACTGCATGTTTGAGAGGATTGCACAAAGTATCAACTGATATCTACTACAGCGATTACAGTGACAATACAATGGAGAGTGACAAACAGTTTGACGAGCAGGCTCAGGCCGACCATCAGATGGCATTGGATCTCGATCAAGAGCTTGACGCACCAATCAAGAAAGGTATAGGCTCGATGATGCTGCACTCAACACCTAATGTATATCAACCTACTAATAATTCTTGTAGAATCGGAATCTAAGACCCCAAGCCCAAGAACCGTAATCTCCCCTCTACCTCAACATCGACTGGTATCAAAGTCCCTCCCAAGTCCGCCTCCAAGTCCACTATCGTCGATCTGACCTCATCTACCGACGAAGAGATGCTCGATAATGACGCTTTACCACCCAAGCCAAAGAGCTCGGGCAAGAAGCGAGCGGCGAATCCCGCGGTATCTGGTGGGCGCTCGACTCAGAAAGAAGCTGCTGCTGCTCCTCCACCCCGTCGCCAAATCATACGTATCTATATTGGCGGGACGCCTGACGATTTTCAGGGCGAACCACGCTACTCTATCACGGCAGAGATGAAGGGACTGAAAACCCTGTACTTTCGTGAGGATGATGGGACTCCCTGTGGAAAACCGAAGAGGTGGTCCAAGGAATTTACTGATTTCTTGCTCTATGAGCAAAGCTTGGCGAAAGGCTTCGAACATGGGGACATCAAGCCTGCTCATATTATGAGCTACCTCGCGTACAAAAACTCCTCTCAACCTCGCGCCACGCGTACGGATATGCCTCACCCTGTCGAAGACGCTTATCACAATGACTTCTGATCTCGGGATAGATGCTGTCTGAATATGATTGAGGAATGATGGTATGGCGGCAATGATGATATGTATTTTTAGATAAGCTGAGCAAATCGCTGCCACTGCAGCATGAATAGAGCATGATGACCACACTTGATGATCGCTTCTAGTGATACGGACTTGTGAGATGGCTTCGCTTTCGTGTCGTTGGCATTACCCCGGCCAAAGATGGCGATACGACGCCAGCGCTCGAAAGCTACCGAAGAAGCGAATGTCTACCGATGCTGGAGGAAGCCCATCCAAAAGATCAAGGTCCAACAAGATGTCTCATTGTCCCTTTTTCTCTGGTCTGTCCCTTCATCGAGGCTTAGACCTCACTCCCTAGGTCCATCCCTCGGTGAAGGCCTGTCCCTCGGTCCTGGTATGGTCCCCTTCATCGAGGCTCCTCAGAAATCAAATGAGACTTGAACGAAGCCGCTCAGAAATCGGAGATATTTCGCCTTGCTCGTTGTACTCTGGTTGGGTGCGTGTTGGAGACTTCAACCGGGATAAATACGTCAGCACCGTGTAGCTGACTGACAGTGTCATGAGACTGACAGTGTCTTGAAACTAGAGTTTTAGGACGACGTGTGTCTCAAGACAAGTGATATCTAGAGACGTGTGTCGTCGTGTGCTCCATTGCTTCTATCAAGCGCCCGCGAATGTTTTTCTTCCACTTTCATATACCCACCTCGACTGGCATTAAGCAAGCGTAAGTTGTTGATAGTACGGAGTATAAAGGGATGGTCCGGACCCCATACTTTCTCGTATCCATCCAGCGCCCGCCGATATATTTTTTCCGCTTCGCCCAGCTTGCCTTGATCAGCGTAAAGGTTACCCAGGTTATTAACGGTATCAAGGGTGGACGTATAATCCGGGCCCTATGCTTTCTCGTATCCATCCAGCGCCCGCCGATACATCTTTTCCGCTTCGCCCAGCTTGCCTTGATCAGCGTAAAGGTTACCCGAGTTATTAATAGTAGAGAGGGTGGATATATAATCCGGGCCCTATGCTTTCTCGTTTCTATCCAGCGCCCGCCGATATATCTTTTCCGCTTCGCTAGCTTACCTTAATCAGCGTAAAGGTTACCCAAGTTATTAACGGTAGAGAGGGTGGACGTATAATCCGGGCCCCATGCTTTCTCGTATCCATCCAGCGCCCGCCGATATATCTTTCCCGCCTCGGCGTTCATATCATTTTACTGGTACAGATTTGCAAGCATATGTAAATCTTCGGGCTCAATTACACTCCAGTCGACCGCAGCCTTCATTCGATCATGCTTGAACCGGCGCGCATGTGGTAGTACTCGCCGGTTTTTCACCCAGTACTCCGCTTGCGACTCCCCGCTTACGTTCGCCGCTACACAGCGGATGGCGATCCGACATCGCTCTTGGTCAAATTCGTGATTGAGGAACTCCAGCGTCCAGTCGTGCTCACACGTATATAGGCTATACTGTCCAGCACTTACCTCGAGAAGAGAGTAATTGTGCAGTATCGAGATCGCCTGAGTGAATCTCGCCCGGCTCTTCAGTACCTCAATCCACCATACCGGTGCATCGCTGACGTCCTTGTGGAAAAGTCTATACCAGAGGTCTTGATTGTCCAGGTATGCTATTAGCTTCAAAAATTCCGCCGCCGCAGGGTCTTGGTCCTGGACTTGCCGAAATGATACGTTCCATGTTGAATATAGTGTTCGCTCCTCGTAGTCTACCGGTCCGTGACTGTACTGACTGAGATCGCTCCAGCTGTTGTTGTATAGTTCGAGGTATTCGTCGAAGCTGTCCGCCGATTGACTAAGATATGCGCCGGCTGTCGCTAGTGCTAATGGCAGCCCATCGAGCCGTTGTGCGAGTCGTTTTGCCGAGGTATCTTCAAATCCCCATATAGTCAGCCTTGATAATCACTCTTCGTCACTCGAAATCATAGTCTTACCTCCCTCAACCTTGCGACTTGATCTGTACGCTAGAATAGCTGAACTTTGTTCAAGATCCTCTAGTTTCTTCAATGGAATTTGTTTCGCGAATAAGAGTCGTGGTGAACGCGTTGTGATCAGGATCGAGCCCTGTGCTCGATATGGGAAGTATATGCGGATATCTTATCTTGTCGAGTTGTCCATTCCCGGCAGACAAGGGTCATCGTAATTGTCGAATATCAAGAGCCACTGGTTGTTCCAGGCTCTGACAGCCACCGTCGCACCCTGTCGATCTGAAGCTTCTCGTCATCCGCGCTTGATGCTGTAGGACCAGTAGACTCGGGAAAAACTACTCCACTCAAATCTGCCATGCTTTGTGTTAAGCTTGTTTCGTCTTTCGCATTTACCCAGAATACCGATGAATAGTTATCGGCGTAGTCCTGTGTATGTGCCAGGCTCAGTTGTGTCTTTCCCATACCTCCCATGCCCACAATGCTTATGATGCATTGACGATCAGGATGACTCTTCGGAAGGAGCCAGTCGTGCAGTTACTGCAACTCGTTGGTTCGTCCGATGAAGGCATCGGCTGCGATCTGAGGTGCTCGACCCAAGCATACGCCGAACGACTTTGACGATGCTGGTGGTGCCACACTTATTCTCGACAATTCTTCGAGAATGCGATCGCCTGTATCGATATGCCGTGTCGTCTGATGCAATACTAGGAGATCATTATTCTTGTATATCCTTTCTAAAGCCTGCTGTACTTTATCTTCCCTGGCCAGACTCTTCAACGCCTTTAACGCCCGCTCCAGCTTCGAGGTACCATCGGATGGGAGGACCTTAGACAGACAGATTCGGACAGTTGATACTTGCTCGGAAGTATTGTCGACGACAGCTTCCAGGGCATTCGTCACATCGTTGGGAAGGCGGCCAGCCTCTGCTTGAGACTGGATGTATTAGAGAGTTGCTGTCAGTAAAGGCAACCGGATCCACAGGGAACGAAACGATTCGGGAATGTCCGAGGACTTAGAGACGAATTCATGTAGTCGAGAGACGACCTTAGAGCTGAGGTCGACAAGAGAGGCGATAGAGGCGACGAGTCCGAAGATAGCAGCTGCCTCAGCTATGCTGGTGGCGTGAATGCTTACCTGAATGTCGATAATGGGGATGAGAACGACAATTTCCTTCGACGTGCATAATACATACAAACAGCCGGAAGCTGAGATGAAGGCTTTATAGAGAGCCTTACGAGCCGTGCCTGCGACTAATTGATTGCGCAAAGAATGGGCCCTCGCCCAAGTCCATTATCGTGCAAAGCTGGTTTCTTGGTCGCAGCCGGGAAGGCGCCAAGGTTTTGGTGACCCCACCACACAAATGATGGTTTTTCGCGCAATTCAATTAAAATCTCTTTTATCTATTCAATTGATCTACAATTGTAAAGCCTTTAGTATAGTATTATAGGCAATATACTTATCTATCTTTGCCTCGTTATCGATGGTCTTTCTAGCCCTTCTAATCCTCTTTTGTCGTCGTTGCTATTGTTACGCTAGTACTTTCGTAAAGGATATTAGTGAGAGTTATGCTATCGAAGAGATTTGTAGACGTCTTCAAGCAATGCAAGCAATTACTTGATAACAAGAAGTTGCAACTTTAACAATCGTAACAATAAGTTAAGACTTAAGATAAATTAAACACAATTTATAAGAGAGTCGTGTTCGAAAATCTATATACAAAAGAAAATTCTTCTTGTTCGTTATATTTGTTGTCGAACATGTCGAGTATTATTCGCTTAGCTCGTTGTCGAACATGTCGAACATTGTTCGCTTAATTTGTTGTCAAGCATATTAAGCATTGCTCGCTTAGTTTGCTATCGAACATGTCGAACATTGTTCGCTTGTTAAGTTGTTAAATTTGCAAGTAATTGTGCTTCGTATTACATGTTACGTTGTAAACGATATGTTACATTGTTTCGAACTAGATTCGTAATATTATTCTTTTTTTTTAAGATTTTTGTCTCGAAAGTTATCGTCTCTTCTATTATGTCTTCTTAGCAACAAAATCGTCTTCGTATCGCATTCGAAATCGAACGCTACAATATATTAGTAGATATTTCTTGCGAACGTTGTTCTTTTTTTGATCGTTTCTATATAGTTATAAAAGACTTGTCGTCTTATTTAAAGTATTCAATTGTTTTAAGTATTATTAATATAATGTCGCAAATATTGTTTAAGACTCTAATTTGTTTTTTCTATTTAATTATTTGTAATTAAGTAATAGATAATAAATATACAAAGTCTTGTATTTAACATTGATACAAGTGTCTTTTAATAATTAGACGTAAAGAGCTTGTCTCTATTATTAGTTAATTCTTTAAGTATATTGCAATATTGTATAAGTTGATTTAATACAACGTATCTTAATTGTTTTGTTATAAACTTCTTTGTGCATGCAATAATATATAAGTACTTAATAAGCTTGTTAATTATTACTAATATTGAATTATATTTGTTTTCAATTAATAAATTTGTCGACTTTAACAACTTAATAATAAAGATTATCGTAATTTTATCTTATAACAATTTAAATAATTTCTAATATTGAATTTTGTTATAGTTCGCATATGTATTATGTTTATTTTGCTAATAACTAAGACATTGTTTAATGTATATTTCGACAATTTGTTTTATTTAAAAAAACTAACAATGTTAATATAAAAGTTGAAGAGTTTTAATTATTTTTAAGTGCTTTTACAATAATTTATTATAATGTTTCTTTATATATTTGTCGATCTTATTAATAGATACTTGAAGTTTTTTTTTATTAAAAATTCTTTCTTGTTGTCTTTAAATATTTGTAAAATAGTATTTAATTCGTGTTTGTTTGCTAATAGTAATTTGTTTTTGTTAATTTTAAGTATACTATAGTTAAACGATTTTTTGTTTTTATATAATTACTTCTTTTGCTAAGTGCGTCTACTCTATTGTTATTTTTATCTAATGTATATTGTATTTTAAACTTGTATTGTTCGAGTTACTCTAATTATTGCATTTATTTCTTGTTAAGCTATTTAATAGTAATAAAATATAAAAGATTTTTGTAATTTGTAAGAATTGTAAGTTTTAATAATTTTTCAATATATACTTTTTATAATTTTAGAAAAACTACAATAGCGAATAGTTTTTTGTTGTAAATATTATAATTTCGTTCGATTAATAAAAGTTTTCTCGAAAAATATGTTATTAAGTATTATATATTTTTATGTTTTCGATTGAAGCATACATTAATAATTAAATTTAATGCGTTAATTTTAATTTTATTTAACAATTGTAAATTGTATATCTTTAGTACTAGTTTCTTTAAGCATTTTAGCTTAAGATTTTAAAATAATTTCTTTTCTATTAATTTTTATATTTATAACGTCTTCTTTTTCGTAAAATTTGTTAATAATATTGCATTAACAAAGTAGTTTTTGATAAATTTCTTGTTGTAGTTTATAAAATCTAGAAAGAATTAAACTTTCTTAACGTTAATAAATATTTTTTATTTTTTAATTGCTTGTAGCTTTTCGAGACTTATGCGTACTTTATGTCGTTTAATAACAAATTTAAGAAAGTTAACTTCTTTTTAATAAAATTCGCATTTCTTTAGTTTAAAATGTAATTTTTTTTAATTTAGATATTCTAGTATTTTAAAAACATAATTTATATGTTTTTTCAAAATATTTAAGTAAATTATAATGTTATTTAAGTATGCTATAACAAATCAATTCAAATATTGTTGTAATATATTATTGATTATTTTTTAACACGTTGCTAAAACGTTCGTAAATTCGAACAATATTATTGTGTATTTGTATAATTTACATTGTATACGAAAAACTATTTTTTACTTTTTTTTGTCTTTATTTTAATTTAGTTATACGCTTCTCATAAATTTAATTTAATAAAATACTTTACTTCGAACAATCAATTTTAAAGTTCGTTAATATTGAATAATAAATATCGATTTTTTATTGCAATATTGTTTAGCTTTTAATAATCAATATATAGATGAAGAATTTCGTTTTTCTTAGATACAAAGAGAATCGAATATTTTGTCTATAATTAAGATTTTTTAATAATTTTTTTTGTTAGATATTCGCGAAGTGTTTTTAGCTTTTTTCGAATAAAGCATATATAAGTTTAGACGTAAATTGCTTGCTTAATTTAAGTTTAATTTCGTAATTTTACAATTAATGTTTAAATAGAATCTTAATTGTTTTCTTTTTCTAAAACAAATGCTCTTAATTATTGTATATTCGTAATATAAACTTTAGCGATTTTCTTATTATATGAAATAGTTTAGAGCTCTTAAAAGATTCGCAATTTTTTTTATTTACTTTAACTTTATAATTTAGCTAATCTTTGTTAATATTTATTGAGTCGAACTTTATTAAATTGTTTTTTTGCAAAAATGCAAGCTTGTTATTTGCGATCAAATTTCGACTTAATCTTTTATCTATTATTAAACGTTATTGATGCGTAAATTAAATATAAATTGCGTAATTATATTGCGCAAATCTAAGTATTTGTGTATTTTAATTAACTTTTAAGTTGTGTTACTTTAATTAAGACATTTCTAAAATAATATTATAAATAATTATTCTTACTATATTAAAAACTAGTTTCTCGTGATGTTGCTAAATAGCTATCGATAATAATTTTGTTTTTTTGTTTACTTTTTTATTTCTTGCGAGTAATAAGTTTTTATTTACAATTACTAGATTGTAAACATTAAGTTTTTTTCGAATAAAATAATTTTCTCTCTTTACAAAAGCTCTAATTATAAAATTACTTATTGTATTAAAATCGATTATTGCTATAAGTTAACAATTGTTAATCTTAATTAATATAATAAAACATTGTATGTGCGTTGTTGAATTTAATTGTTATTGTTAAGCTATTATATTGCATTTCTTTAGTATGTTTTTTATTAAAAAATTTAAACTTTTCTTTGCTTCTATGTTGTAACTTTTGTTTTAAACTTTTGTTTGCGCTAAGTTTTCTTTTGTTGCTAAATTGCTAATTTTAACTTTCTAAAAAATTAATTGATTTCGTTCTTTTTTTTTAAGTAAGTTTAGCATAAATTGTTGTAGCAAGTTGTTCAATTAAGACTTGCGTATACTATAAGATTCAATTGTCTTATAATAATGTTAAGTATGTTCTTTTTTATAATAACATTATTTTTTAGCTTTTTCTCGCATTTGTTTACGATTTTCGATAAATTAATTAAAGTCTCGAAATAATTTATAATGTCTTCTATGCATTTGTAAAAGTTCTTCTAATATATTCTTTGTTTAAGTTAATAATTAAATTATAAAATTTCATAGTTTTTTAAAGTGCTTAATTAATTTCTTGCATAAATGCGAGTGTTTTATCTAATAATGTTTTATCTAGAACTTTTTATAACTAATTTAGATTCTTTATCAAATAATAATCGTCGTTTAATCTAATATTAAGAGTGTTCGTCTTTGTGTTAATTTTCTTTCTAATATTGTTCTAGCTATCAAATATCTCTCTTAACATAGCATTAATTTGTCAAAAATTTATTAAGTTTCGTAATTGATAATCTCTTGCGAAGTAACTTAATTTGTTATATAAATAGCACGTTTTTTGAAATTTGTTATCTTGCTTTTCTTTAGAATTTTTCTTTTTGCGTTGCTAAATAAAATAAAATTTTATTAATACAAGTTTACGATAATCTAGATTATTGTACTTCTAATTAGAACGAGATTTTCTCTAATAATATTCGATTGTTAATTCAAAGAAAATTCTTGCTCTTTCGTAAAATTAATTGTATCGTTTTTTTATAACTTTTTTATACAACTTATTATCAAAATCAATAATTACTTTAATAAAATCGATCATGTTGTTAATAAAGTTGTTATTGCGCATAATTTTGTTCTTAAGATTGTTCTTAAAATCTTGTCGAAACATTATTATAAGAGCAACATTGTTTTACTTAATAAAATTGATATATTTTTGAAATTTTGTTGCGTAGTTTATTGCAAAGATTTGTTAAATTAAGTGTTAAATTACTCTTTTTGCAATTTATTTTTTGTTAAATGTTTCGAAAATTCTTCGAAGTTCTTTTTTAAAGTTGTTGAAATTCGTAAATATTGCACAAGGATTTTTGTTATAATTTTTTAAATATTTGCGTAAATTTGACTTAAGTTAATGTTAAGCTCTTTCTTTAAAAAATGTTAATACAAAAATCGTCTTTTAATTCGCTAAAATAAGATAAAAGATAAAATAAATATTTATTTGCATAAGTTAGTTCTTCAAGTCGATACAATCTTTATAATAGACGTTAGACTTATTAATTCTTATTTTGTTATTTTTACTAAATGTTGATCGACGTAATATTGTTAAGCTAGTACTTAAGATAAAAGCGCGTTAATTTAATACAAACATTCTTAAAGTATTTAAAGTATTACGCTAGTACTTTCGTAAAAAATATTAGTAAAAATTATGTTATTGAAGAGATTTGTAAACATCTTTAAACAATGCAAGTAATTACTTAATAATAAGAGTTTGCAACTTTAACACTTGTAATAATAAATCAAAACTTAAAATAAATTAAATACAATTTATAAGAAAGTCGTGTTCGAAAATCTATATACAAAAAAAGATTTTTTTTGTTTGTTATATTTATTATCAAGTATATCGAATATTATTTATTTAGTTTGTTGTCAAATATATTAAACATTTTTCGCTTAGTTTATTGTTAAATATGGTAAACATTATTTGTTCAATTTGTTGTCAAATATATAAAGCATTATTCGTCTATTAAGTTGTCGAACTTGCAAATAGTTGTGCTTCGTACTATATATTACGTCGTAGATTATATATTACATTGTTTTGAACTAGATTCGTAACAACTATAAGCAAGTTTGTCAAGACGAAGAAGCTCTTTAAGAAGATTGTTATTGTTGTTTTTAATAATTTCCTGTCGTTTACAAAGTCTAAAGTTACTAAGTTAAAGCTCAAGATCAAAAACAAGTTAACAATAAGTTTCTCTACTCTCGCGAAGAAGCTCGCGCAGATTCTTTTGCTTGTTATTGTATTCTTCGATTTTAACGTAGACTCTACTATTAATAACAATAAATTCTTTAATAGTAATGCAATTAACAAGACGTTTATCGATACAACAATCGTAACAAATGTCTCTTTAAATAAGAAAGATACATTTATTATTAATAAAATTGCAAATTGTTGCAAACGTTGTTTGTCAAACAAGAGATTCAAAGCTATATAAGAAGAGAAGCATATTAAAAAGAAAAAAAAAGAATAAGTTGGTTGCTCTAAAGAATTACTAGTGTGATCGTTGGATCGGGTCGAACACATTTTTTTTGTTCAACCCGAGGATTCGAATAGACTTCTTTGTTTAACTCGAACCTAAATTAATTAATTGCGCTACGCAAACTAGTCCAAATCGAGTAATTCTTTTTTGTTTAAAAGTACGCTAAATTCTCTACAAAACAATCTAATTTTGATAAAATATGTATAAAATACAAGAAAGTTATGAATTTTTTAAAATATTAGGTTTTTTAAAGTTAAGCTTCTCGAGCCCAATTACTTAGCGATTCCCCCGCGAAACCGAGCCCGACGGTTAGGCTAAGAATTACACGTTAGTCTATATTGTTGTTTTCGACAATAATATTTTCTTTGAACAAAACAATAAAATTGTTATTGTTTGTAACATCGAAAGTAAAAATTATATAATAATTTAAATTTGTATTTAAGATAAAGCAATGTTGTATACTAAAAACAATGTTATTCTATGTTATTAATTAGAACCAAAAACAACAATTCTTTAGAAAAAATAAAAATCTAATCAAAGACTAGTTACAAAGCTTAGAAAAAAGACAAATATCTTGTTTAATGTAATTTTACGCATTAAACAATGCTTTCTTTTGCGATTTAAAAAGCAAAAAATAATAGTTTGTATATCTTTTCTATACAATAGAGTTAAATCAAGCATACTTTTATTGTATCTAAAGAATTCTTCTTTTTTAAAAAAATTGCTTATTGTATTTATGCTTAAAACAAAGATTGCAAAGAACAAGTATTACGATAATCATACTTTTCTTGCTTGACAAGATATTTCTTTTCTTTTCTTGCTTAACAAGATATTTCTTGACAATCAAGTTTATATTTAGATTTGAAGAACTTTTCTTCTTCTAGCTAGCAATTCAATCTTTTTTATTACATTGTGTTCTCTTTTACAATGCGAGAATCGCATTATTTGATAACTTTAAAAAGTTATTTAATAATTAATTTTTACATTAATTACAATTAAAGAAGAATATCTTATTAAAGAAGAATTATCTTATTATTATTTTTGCTTCTTAGAAGTTTGCTTTTTACTATCAAGAAGTCTACTTTTTCGCGACAACAATTGACTATTAAGAAAAAAATATCTTATTAGTATTTCGTATTATTTTCTCGTCAACAATTCTAACGTTATCGTCAAAACTATCGAATGAGATTATCGAACTTGCGTGAAAGCTAAACGATTTTTTGATAAAAATTAACGAATTATCGTCGAAATGATTCAAGATGTTCTTGTCTATCTTGTAAAACGTATTGAACAATACGTTTAAATCGAGAACTATTTATATAGCGATTAAAAATAGTAAGCATTCAAGATCTACGAAGTCGTTCTACTATTTAGCAAATTAAGTCGTAAATCAATTGACTTTTACAGAAGCTATAAAGACTTTCGTAATAAACACAAAAGTCTATTGACAAACGTCAATTTACTTTAGCTTTTTCTTTTTTTTGCAAACAAAAAAGCTAAAGAATTTAATTAAAAAAGAAAACATTCTTTAGAGCTTAAAGTCTTCGATTTTATATATCGCTACACGATTTTAAAAAGTTAACAATACTTCAATATTAAAAAGAAATCGACGTTTGTTCGATGTTTCTATATCGATTTTATTAATCTCTCTTATTTTATTTGTTTAAAAGATTTTTTCGACTTTTGAAACAAATTTATATTTTTCGTTACTTAAACGTTTTTCGAATTAAGCTTTTTCGAAGTTTACACTATTAACGTCTCTAAAAAGAAAAGACAAGAAACGAGTAAAACGTTCAAAAACAATTAAGAAAAAGATATTTTATTTATTTAAATAAACATATTACGAACAATAACGTCAATTATAATAGAAATCGAAGATTTAGTGAACAATCTCGCAATGTAAAAGTTAATTAATTAGACAATAACTAGAGCATTAGCAAGCTATATTGCTTAATTGAGCAAATTGTCTTCACTTATTACTCTTTCGAGTCTCGCAAATTCTACTAGTTAATAAGACTCTTTAAAACAATAAAGTTCTTTAAAACTAATCGAATCAATCGATAATAATATCTTAGAAAATAACGTTATGTTTTAAGTCTTCGATTTAGATTATTTTCATTCGAATCTTAAGAAATTTTATAACAAGAACGACATTGTTATTATTGAAAAAAAATTATTTATTGAGAGATATATATTTTTTATCGCAAAGTAGACAACTATGTTATTATTGTTAAGAAAGAAAAGATTAGAAATTACATGTTTATATGCTTTCGAAATAACGAATTGTATTAATAATTAAATAATCTTACTTAAAATAAGAAGAATGCAATAATTGTCTTGTTTAATAAATTAAATTGTATTTTTCGTCGTTTAAAGAAGCGATTCAAAATTTTTATATTAACGATTCAAGATAAGTTAAATTGAGAAATCTTTTTCGTAAAGAATTCGTAAAATAAAAAGAAATCGTATATATATATGCAAAATGTAAGATTATACGTTACATAAACAAGTTTAGGTAAAAATCTAATTAAAACAATTTAGATTTAAAATTATTTGTTGTTAGAGTTTCAAATAATTATATCGTTGTTAACAACAAGTATTTTAATTCGAAAATTCGACAAATTGATAGCGAATGAAAGGAAAATGTAATAATGTATCGCTTAATTTTAAAAAAAGAATAAGAAAAAAAATAAAAATAAAAATCGATTTTCGAAAAAATCGAAAAATAAATCTAAGATTAACGAAAAATCTTGTCGTAATTGTTCGTAAACACAAGCAAATAAAAAAACTTTTATAAATTGTTCTTTCTTTAATTGTTATTTTAAACAAGAATAAAATAACTTTTATTAAAATTATTAACGATCTTACTTTTCTTCGTATTAGCAAAATTTCTTATTTTATTAATTGAGCTTTTTTTTATAACAAGATTTTTCTTATTAAGAAAAAGATTCGAATTTTTTTTATATTAATAATAGAATAAAAGCTTATACAAATTAGCAAAACGCAAATATGCTTAAATCGAATTCGACTTAAACTTATTTGAGTTAATCAAATACTTAAAACATTCAAAATCAAAAAATCGTTTTATTTTCGACAAAACAATCGCTAATATTTATTGTCAATAATGTTAACTTCTATCGAAATAAATTTTACAATCAAAATAAAGTTTTTATCGTAAAAAGAGAACGCGAGAGATTCTTGTACTTTTACGAAACAAATAGCGCAAATTTCTTTTCTTAAGTCTTAAATTCGCAAATAACACATTAATAAATTTAATTATATTTTAATAATTAAGACGAAGATTAAAATCAAAAAAATAAAGAAAATATAAAAAAATATTACGATTACGCGTTAGCGAATATCGAAACAACGCATTCTTGAAATTGCGAGATCAATTCTCGTGACGAAATTTTTAATAAAAAGAAAAATAATAACAAGAAAAATAACAAGAATGTTAATAATTTCTTTGTTAACGTAATATATTATATCTCTTTACAAAAAAACATTGTTAAAAAATTTATTTATTAATAATATTAAAATACTTTTGAATTTAAAAACAAGCTTTATACTTACGTACGATCGTACAAAAAGAAAAATTAGCAAAAGTTCTTAAAACTAGCTTTTTCAAATATAATTGCACAAAAAATAATAACTTTCTTGACAACATTTTTAAAAGAAAAGAAAATAAAATTTAGAGCGTAACATTACGTTACAACAATAATTAAATATAGCGTTAGCAATTTATTAAGTCTCTTTTGCGTAAATTTTAATTACGACATGTTTATAATAAATTGCGCTTTCGTTAAGACGAAGATATTTAACATAAAAATTAAAAAATGTTTTTCAATTTTATTAAGAGACATTAACACGACAAAATATATTTCAAATAATTAATTCTTTTTTAACGTTTATTTGAAGAGCGAGAACAAAGTTAATAACAAAGTGATTGCTTACATTTATTACAAAGTTCACTTAATAAATAATCTTAAAACAAAATTTTATATAAGCATAAATATTTTAGAATTAAAATAAGTAATTTTAAATATATTAAATTAAAGATTAAGATTTAAATATTGTGAAATTTTTTTAATATTTTGCGAAATAAAGATTTAAGACGACGTTTAAATTTGTCAAACTATTTGCACAACAAAGAAAAAGATAATTCTTGCGAAATTAACAACAAAAATTGTTATAACTTTGGAAAAAAAAAGTAAGCTTTTTAAGCGTAATTTTTTTTGAGCTTACAATGTTAGAAGTTTATGTTTTTTTCGTAAATGCGAACTTTTAACTTATTAACTTTTGCAACAATAAAGAAATTTCGCAAGAACTCGATAATTATCGTTAAGTTAAACGTATTGTAAAATACAAATATAAAAAATGTTATGTTGTAAAAAAGAAAAATTACTCACTTGCGACAATTTCTTTTTTCGAAGATTATTTAATTTTATTTAAGTTAAACTTTGCTAAAATACGTCTCTCTTAAAAGATTATTTCAAAAAAAATAAAAATTTAATTAGAAAACGACATTATTATCTACGAATTACTTAACGAAATTTTAAAATATGTTAAAATAATTAATTGTTATTTAAGAATTTAAAAGAATATCGACGATACAATAGATCTTTCTCTCGAAAAACACATGAAGATTTCTATAATAACTAATTAACAAATTACTATTAACGCAAAATTAACGCACAAAGTTTATTTATTAAGTCGAGAGTTAAAAATTTTAATTGATAAAAAATTCGACAAGATGTATGCACAAGATAAACTAAAATAATTTAAAAACTTTACATTTTTTAAATTTTCTATTTTTGTAATGTGAAAAATTATATATGTTGATTTAAACAAAAAGCTTACTTGAAAAGATAAAACGATAATTAATATTTAAGATCTAAACGTTATTAACGTTACAAATTTGTATTCTTTGTTATTATAAAAAGATATAATAATTAAATTAAAAAATTGCTCTTATATTATCGTTATAAATAATAACAATTAATTTCATTAATTTCTAATTAAGAAGAAACATAAAGATTGTTTTACAATTATCTTTTACAAAAAAAAAGAACGATCGAATGTAACTCTTAGTGTGATCGTTGGGTTAGATCGAACACTTTTTTCTCAACCCGACCCACCCTCTTGGGCCCCGTAGGGTTGGGCCAGGGTTAAGGCGCGAACCCGACCCTAGGGTCGGGTTTCGTCGAGTCAATGCCAAGAATTTAAGCTAACTTCGTCGCGTTAGCATTCGCTTATCTTATCTTATCTTATCTACGCGCTAATTTGATTGAGCTGGCGCAGGATTCAAGCTAGCCCGACTAGGATAGCGCAGGATTCACGCTAATCGCATATGGTTAGCGCGTCACGTGACGTCACGTGATCGGATGGGTTGAGTTAAACACTTGGCGCGCATTCTTCGCTCGTCCCACCCTGTTAAGCTAGGAAATTTGCCTAACCCTAGGGTCAGGGTTGGGCGGGTCAACCCGATTGGGTTGAAACCTGACCCGACGATCACACTAGTAACTCTTATAAATTTCAAAAAATTAATATTGTATATTTAAAATAAAATGAACAAATTTCTTAAATTTTATCGCAAGTTTTACAAATATTATATTGATAATATTGTAATTTTTTCGCGCAATATTGTTAAGTATTTGACGCATTTTAAGATTATTTTCGCTTTATTTTCTTAAATTAGAATTTCTTTAAAATTTAAGAAATCGTATATTGAATTTTTATTTGTAACATTATTGAAGCAACGTGTCGATAATTTAGATCTTTAAACTTTCAAAAAAAAGTTTGTTACGTTAAAAGAATTTAGTTTCTTTAAAACGTTAAAAAACTTGAAGATTTACTTAAGAATAACAAATTAATTTCGATTAAAGATTGTTTATTATGCGCAAATAACAAAAGTTCTTTAGAATTTTAAAACAAATTTACTAAAGAAATCTTTAACTAAAAATAAAAAAATTCGCGCACAATATTGCAAAAATACTAGTATTACTTCTAGCGACATAAAGTTACAAAGCTTTGAAATGCTTCAATAGCAATTAACGAACAAGAATATTCCTTATTATTATAATTTCTAGAGACAAATATATATTAATATATATAAATTTAAAAAGTATAAATTCGAAATTTATGTTTATTACGTGAAAAATAATTTTAATATAAATTTCTTTTAAGCAATTAACATTTAAACTATAATGTATCTCTTTAAGTTATTAAACAACATCGAAAAGAAATACTAATTAATAAAGCTCAAAATAAGAACATTTGTTTAAAAACTTAAGAAAATTCAAAACATACTAAATTACACGTCGAAAAAATTAATTATTGTCTTTATTAATTATTTCGTGATTGTTAACATTGCGAAGCAAATTAAATTATTATTTTCTTTCGTTAACTAAATAAATCTACGATTTATTTGCGTCTTGCAATATATCTTACAATTTTTTTTTAACATTAAGTGAAAAGTCAAAAAATACAACATTATTCTCGACGCTTTTTTGCGAATATTGCGAAAAAATTATTTACAAAAGAATCTTACAAATAACGAAATTTTGAATGAGATATCAACGTATTACGTTATTTTAATTAAGATAACTTTACTTTTTAAAAAAAAATTGATAAAGATTTACAAGATCGATAAAAAATAATTTAAAATCTACGAAATGCTTCTTAGTTGACGCAAAAAAAATTCTAGAAATCGACGAAAAAGTCAAAACTATTTAGTTAATTTAAAACAAATATTGACGAGACAAAATTTTGCTATTATAATTTCGACAAAAGTTTTAGCTTTAACGAAAAAAACTTAGATCGTAATTTTAATACTTAATACAACAAATATGATATCGAAAAAGTCAATTAAGTTAAAAACGATAAAACGAAAATTTGCGATTATAATTTCGACAACTTCAACAATATTAAAGAATTTTAAAAAGATTGCTATCTTAAAAGAGTTAACAATATTAAAAAAATCGATTAAGTTAAAAGAAATTAGAGTAGAAGACATTTAATTTATATTGAAAAAAAAACTCGTTTACTTTCAAAACAAAAAAAACGAACAACTAAGATTCTGCATTTCTAAAGTTACAAAATTAAGAATTTTTAAGCTATCGCATAATGTATAGACGTACGAAGAATTTTTACGCATTTATAATAAAATTATAGTTAGCTATTATATGAGAAATTTGATCAAACAATTAAAAAGATATTTAAAATATTGCTTATTATATTAATTTAATAACACAATTAAACATTGTTTGTACAAATAGCTAAAGTTTATTATTACGAAGTCGAAGATATTTTATATTATTATTATTGATTTTATTTTTGCGTTGTCGAAGCTATCAAATAAGTACAATTTTTTTATGTCGATAACAAACAAATTCTTCAAAAGAATTATAATAATAATTGAGAAGACAACTTTCTTAATCGAGAAATAAATTGTTAAACTTATTGATGCTCTCGCGAATTAAGATTTTTCTTTATGCATTAATTTTAATTAAGATAGAAAATTTCTATTCGCTTTATAAAAAGCAAATTTTTATTCGCTAAAAATCGATTTACTATATTTTATTATTTATTATTTATAGTTAAATAATTAATCGAAAAGATCTAATTAAACAATCGAAATAACATTACGTTATTATTTCACAACAAATTTGAATGCAAATTGAGAGCATTTTGTTATTAAATAGCGTGATATTCTAAACAACTTAAAGACTACGTTAACAAGAAAATCTTTAAACGAACTAATTTACGAAAAAATCGTTCGCAACGTTCTATTATTAATTAGTTTTTACAAAGAAGACATTAATTACGTTGCGAAAAAAAAAGAAATCAAAAAGAAATTGCGAAATTTATAATATTTGTTAACGTAAAAATAAAACTTCGATACGACAATCGTTATTAATCGCTTATTTTAAGAAAAAATAATAAAACTTTTCTTAAGCTTTATTCTAAATACAAGATTTCAAGTTTAAAAAATTCTAAACTTTTGAACTAGAGAGTAGAATCTTTTACAATCTTGAAAGTTTATAAGCATTTAATGTTTAAACTAGATTTATTTCTTAATTAAAAAATTTATTTTGTGATGTTTATCGTTATGTTAGAATTTACGTCGAAGAAGAAAAATTCGTATTTTAGAATCATAAATATCGAATTATTTTCTATAAATAATGTCGAAAAAGATAATCGATATAAGCTTAAAAGATTACTTGACAAACGTGTAACGTCGCGCGATAGCAAAGATCGAAAAAAGAAAATTGTTCAATACTTAATTAAGTGAAAAGATTAAAACTTGACGCATAACGTATAATACGATAAAGTCGACTTAAAGAAGACGTCAAATTTAATTAGTAATTATCTAAACATTTACGACGTACAATTAGTACAAGAATATTAAAGCTCGTGAAGCAACATCGTTTAAGTTAAAACGATAAACGAATTTATTAAAATATATTTTTTTACAAAAACTTAAGATTCTTGTTTTAATTGTTTGTCGAAAGCGTATTATTACGAGATTATTTTATAAAAGTGTGTTTGCTTTATGTTACGAAATTGTTTTGCTTATTATATATTTTACTTGCAAATAAATATCGAAATTCTTAAAGCTTATAGATGCGCAAAACGCGTTAACTTTGCTTTATAGTTAAACACAACATTAACATTAATATTCTTTACATTATAGCAATAAATTTCTTTGCTTTTGCTCTCGCATAAAAATATTTATTGAGCAAACGAAAACAAATTAATGAAGAGATATTAATTGCGAAACGAAATAACAATCAAGAAACAAAAATTCGAAAAAATCGTTTCTTTAAACGTGCGAAACGACTAATAGTGCGAATAAGAGAAATAGTCGATAATTTAGTCTTGCTTCGCATAGAATTTGCATATTGTAACAAATTAACTAAACGCACAATATAGAGAATAAGAGCAAAAAACGCGACGCAAGATCTTATAAATATTAATGTCGTTTTCAAAGACATAAGACTAGAAATTGCTCGCAAAAATTTTCGAAAATAAAATATTACATTAATAAGAATTATTGTAATCTACTTATTATTTTACTATAACAAAGACTTGTCAAAAAATAGATTGCTTGATATACTTTACTAGCAATTCGACGAACTTAAAGAAATCTTCGTCGAAACGATTAATGTAATCGTTGGGTCGAGTTTCAATCTAATCTAGTTGATTTGCCCAATTCTAACTCTAGGGTTAGGCAAATTTCCTAGTCTAACAAAGTAAGACGAGCGAAGAATGCGCGCCAAGTGTTTAACTCGATCTATTCGATCACGTGACGTCACGTGACGCGCTAACTATTTGCGATAAGCGTGAGCCTTGCGCTAGCTTAATCGAGTTAGCGCATAGATAAGATAAGATAAGATAAGCGAATGCTAACGCAACGAAGTTAGCTTAGATTCTTGACATTGACCCAACGAAACCCAACCCTAAGATCGAGTTCGCGCCTTGACCCTGGCCCAACCCTACGAGACCCAAGAGGATGGGTCGAATTGAAAAAAAAGTGTTCGACTCAACCTATTAATTACACTAGAAACAATAAAAGAAGTAGCTTTACAAATTCTAAATTTGTCAAATCTAATCTTATACTCGAGAAAGAAATTAGTTGTTACTTTGATTCTTAGCAAGTACAAACTTAAATTATTATTATTGACGAAAAAAAAGTTTACTTAACGAAATTGTTCAATTATTAAGAATCGTTACTTTGCAACAATCACGAACGATTGTTAGCGCATTTTTAACTTAATAAAACAAGACAAATACTTGAAGAATAAAGTTAAGACTTTTAAAAAATTGCTTAGAACGTGCAACAAAAATAGAAAAAAGTTGACTTTTATATTGTTAATATTAATTATTTACGATATAATAATAATTGCAAAAATTCTTTTCTTTCTAGTAATTTATTTAAGAATCGAAATTATTATTTTGATCTTATCAATAATTAACTATTATAACGAATTTATTAATTTTGAGCATTTTGTTCTTAAGACATAAAGAGAATATTAAGCATATCTTGATCTTTAAAGTTCAAGTGTACTTAAGATTTTTAATCAAAGTAACAATTTCGAAGATTCTGCTTATTTATTATTTTAGATGCATTTAAGAAAAATAAAAATAAAAATTCTTAAAAAAGAATTTATTATTTTGTTAAAAGTAAAAGCAATTGCAACATTTTAAAAACACGAATCTAATTTAAAAGCTTTAACGAAATTAATGTTTTAAAATTCTTTATTTCGTCGATTAATTACATATATATATAATACGAAACTAAAAACTCGCGAAATATTAAACGTAAACAAAGACTTTTATTTATTTGTAAGAAAAGCATTCGTTATTAATGTTCTTTAGTAATTTAAAGAGCACGATAACTTTAAATTAATTGCGATTTTACTTTTTCTTGCACATTACAATGTAATAGTAACAAAAATTCGTTTATTAAAATTGTCAATAATACGCGTTTTTTTTAGCGCGTTTTTTAAGATTATTATATTTTTCAATATTATTAACAACTTAATGTTAATATTTGAAAAAACTCACAATCTCGCAATTGCGACTTTTAACTCTTTTTTATCTTTTCTCTATATTTGCATCACAACATCAAAATTTAATTTCACAATTTTCACAAATTTCGATCTCGCGAATTTTATAAACTTCGATTTCTTAATATTAAATATGTTAATTAAAGACGAATCGCATTTCTTCTTTTATAACGCGTTAATATTGATTAAACTTAATCTTAATAACTTTTTAATCAAATATTTTTTAAAGAATTGCGTAATTTTGTTCAATTAATAACTTTATAAGATTCGTAACGTTAAAGCTACGACGCGAAAACTATATTGACAAAAGACTTTTGTTAACAAAGAGACAATAAAAGTTAATGTGTCGAATAACGAAAAACTAGTTTTTCTTAAAAATTTATCAACTTAAAAGAATTATTACGTTCTAATATATAAAAATATTTAACTCATAAATAATGTAAAACGCGTTAAAGATAAACACAATATTTTTGTCAAAAAAAAGATAAAGTTATTGTTGAAAAATCTACAAGATTAACGATATTTCTTGAAGGTCTCGTCTTAAAACAAGAATCTAATAACGACAAAAATAAAAATGTCAATTTTTTTAAAGACAAGTTTCACAAAGAAGTGACGAAGAAAAAGAAAAAGAACAAGAAATGCAAAAGCGAAAATAACGAATTCTTTAAACAAAACAAGATTAAAGAAGAAACGAAAAAATTTAAGACAAAAAAGAAACGCAAAAACGACGTTAAAAGAATTAAAACGAAGAACAAAAGCAAAGATAAAAAAATCAAAACAAGCAAGAACTTAAAAATTATGTTAAAACTAAAATTTAATATCGAGATTTTTTCGAAAAAAACTAAAGCTTCTAGATCTTTATTAATCACGTTTTTACTTTAAAAGAATTAAATAATAACGATGCTCGTAAAAGCTTTTGTCGTTGTTAGAAAGAATTAATTATGTATGTAGTTTTTGCTCAAGATTGTCTTAACATCTAACTTAATCAAAATAGACAAAAAAAACGTCTTTAAGTCACTCAATGCAATTAAGAAATTCGCAAACAAAATTATTATAAAGATCGTCGAACAATATTTATTGTTCGCGTTTCTAAATTCTATACAACTCGAAAATTTCTTTTTAATTAAAAACACTTTATTATATATAAAATTCTACGCACATGAAAAAGAACTTAGAAAATTCTTGAAAAGAAAATTACATTTACTTAAGAAATGCTTCAATCTAAACAAATTTATTTAAAGATCTTATTTTTATTAAGACGCATTCGTTCTATTGTCGCAAACTTAATCTTCTCTTGTCGCTAATTTTTATTATAATTTTTATTTTCGCGTGCGATCTTTTCTAATAGTCAATTACTTTAATGCTTTATGCTTTATTATTATTTTTCGCATTTAACTATTTATTGTTCTTTCCAATCGACGAACGTATTATTAGCGAAATTTCTTATCTCTAGTTGTTTTGTCAAAAAGTCTTTTCTTTTTGATCAACTATAAATCAAAGACGTATTATTAGCGAAAAACTCGCCTCTAATTGTCTATTTTTCTCGCTATTACACTAATATTCTTCTCTATACTTCGATCGTTTTTTTGACGCTTCTTATTAGACTCTTTTCTTACTATGTATTGATTTATCGACGACGAGAATTCTTGTCGCCTACAAGAATTCTTGTCGTCTACGAAAATTATTGTCGTCTACAATTATCTCTTTCGTCGTTATTAAAAACAATAATATATCAAGAAGGTTAAGAGTAAATGTTTCGATAATCGTACTTTTCTTGCTTGGCAAGATATTTCTTTTCTTGTCTTGCTTGACAAAGTATTTCTTGACAATCAAATCTATATTTAGATTTGAAGAACTTTTCTTCTTCTAGCTAGCAATTCAATCTTTTTTATTACATTGTGTTCTCTTTTACAATGCGAGAATCGCATCAACAAGATAGCTCGCAAAGCAAAGATTGCAAATCTATTAAAAAACAATAAAATTACAACAACGAAAAAGATTATAAATGTATACAAATGCAAAAATTATAAATGTATAAACAAAAGCAAAGAGAAATGCTATTTAAACAACAACAAACATTATAAATTTAATCAAGAAAATGTTAACAATTAGATTAAAGAGCTTACAATTAATCGATATATACTTAGTAAATCTTTCGATTACGTTAAATGTTGTTGCGAGATAATTAAGCTTAATAATAATTTGTGTAATAAAAGAGACATATTAAGAGAAGAAAAGCATATCTTATCTAAGACTTTTATTTTTGTTTCGATATTTACTTTGTTAATTAATTTTATATTTAATTTAGTTAAAACAATACTTGATCTACGTCTTATAAATATAATAGAGAATTGCGAACGTAAACAAAAGACTAAAACTCGCGAACGTAAACAAAAGTATCAAATAAAATTCGATATCGAACAAGAATGTATTAAGAATCGTTGTCGCAAACAACAAACAACTAATAGTCTAAATAAAGAATATTTTTGCGATAACTTTAGAGCTTATATATATTTGTTTGACGCAAATAACAATTTTCTTCTTATTTCATTAAGCAATTCTATTAGAATACTCTTCGATAAGTCTATTATAATAAACTCATTCAATTAAGTTGTTCGCAAGAAAGGTTTTGCTTTTAGTAATACTCTTCGCGATACAATATTAGAGACAAATAATGTTTTAAACAAGCAATTCTTTATGTTGCGAATAGTTTAAAGTTAGAAAACAAATACTAAATAATAATTATCGATTAATATACTATTTAAGATCAATACTACTCTTGTATGCAAAATCAAATTTTACAAAAACTATCTAAGAACTAGGCAATCTAATAGAAGAGCGATTGATAAAAGCTTCAAAAAAGTTTTACAAAAGATTAATAATAAATTAAATTCTTTATTTTCTTGTCTATATTATTGTTTGTCTTTGTAGAATGCTTGCGACAATAAGAAATACTTCTATTAAGTTTAGCGTTGCTCAAAGAAAGATTTTTGATAATTAAAATTTGCTAGCAATATTGCGAATTAACAAAGTTTAATTATATAAAGTTTAGCGTTGCAAAAATTAAATCTTAAATTAACGTTAATGCAACGTTAGACAAAGTTGTATACAAATTTAGAATCTTATTCTCGAATATATATTTGCTAATTTATTATTATTATTGTTGCAAAATTTTGATTTTTGTCTATTTGTTAATCAATAAAGCTAGTATTATTTACGAACAATAAGTTTACAAAATATAAAGATCTTTCGACTTATTAAAACAATGTTTTACTTATTATATTGCAATTGCTTTTAAAGAGTCTTATAAATAAAACTTTAATAGAATTTTCATTTTAAACGCAATTAAAAACGCAAACGTAGACGCAAATGTTAACAATCTATCTACAATTATCTATTTTTCTGTTAATTGACAAGAACGAGACTTAAGTTGAAACATCAAAGTATAGAGGCACAAACAAGAACAAAAATTTGAACAAAAATTTGTTAAACTACATAAAAGAGAAGAAATCGACGCAAAAGATATAAGAACAATTAGAAAATTACAAGTTATAAAGCTCTTATTTAGATAACTAGTTATATATAAAGCAAGAAGAATTTGTTATCTTAGAGTTAAGTTTTCTAGCTACAACTTTATTTTTCGTGTTATTGTTAAAGCTTTCTTCGACCACAACATCTTGTTAGACTCGATAATATTATTGTTCTCTTTCATAATATTAGATACATTAATTGAAGTAAATTTGCTATTTTTATTTAGCAAAGAGATTAAGTAATTAAGCAAATGTCTTCAATTTAATACTTATTGTCTTTTCTTTAAAATTAATATTAGACAATGTTGTTTTTTGTTTATTTTTGACTTTTAGGTTATTAGATATTACACAAATAGTTTATTCTTAATATCTTAAAAAGTTTGTTAAAATTATATCTTTGTTTTTGTGTTAAAACAATTTTTTGCAAGAACTTTACAAAGTAATTGTAGTTCTTCGCGCGTTATCTATAGACTAATCGCGAGGAACCGAAAATATCACGTAAGAGCGTCAAGATTTGGTTCCTCGATTTTTTTTTAGAATCGAATTGCTTAAAATAGTAACTTTTCGATTAAGCTAAACCTATTATAGTTATAAGCTAGCTTCTTTAAGCGATTCGATTCTATTCGATTTCTTGACAATTCGATTTGGTTTCAAATTTGGGACCGAATATCGAACCAACAATTAGTCTAGTTATCTATATTGTTTTATTTATATTTTAAGCATCGCAAAGAAGATTTCGATAAAATTAAAGTTGCAAAAATACGAAGAAAGAAACATTAAAGTAACGCTTGCAATATTATATATTTTCTAAAGCTTCTCGCTTTTGTAAGCAAAGACATTGTTTAAACAAAGCACTAAATTAGATTTCTTGTTAACTATTAATATAATAAGTAAAAGAACGTAATTGCGAACGAAATTATTAAAGATTGTTTAAGTAATCGACTTATAATATATAACTTAAGCAATACATTCTTTAATTGTAAACGCAAACAATATAGATTATTTCTTTAATTGTTTAAATATTGTATGCATCTTTGCTTTGCAATCTTGTAACAATTACTTATATTTTTTATTGTTAATTCTTTCGCAAGCAACGAATTTATTTAAAAACATTAATTAATGTGTCTTTTATTAATATAGTTGTACTTGTTAAGCATTACGTTGTGTCTAATCTTTTTGCAAAGCGCAATAAAAGACTTGCAAAACATCTATTAGTATGCAAGTATAAAAAGCGTTTATATATTAATTTTCTTATGCGTTTATTTCTTATTTTGAAGCATTTTTGCGATTGTGTCGATATTAACAATAATATTAAATTTGTTATACAAGTAAAGACATATCTCGTCAAAATAAACAATAAGACAAAGATTAATATAATTTGAATAGAACTATTCTTTATTGTTTTATCAATTAACTTGCTAGAATTTCTTCTATATTAAGAAGCAACAATAGAGTTGTACTACTTGATATTACGTTTTATCTTGCGTATTTATTATTTAAATACACTCTTTAGATGCGATATATAAGCAATATCTTTATTAAGTCTAATACGATCGACGATTGCAATTCTTTGATCGTCAATTAGAGCAAGCAACATGACAAGAAGAGAATTACGAAATACGCAAATTATACAATTATACTAAAGGCTTCAAATATTACCTAATTAGAATAACAATTAAACAGGTAAAAGAGATTTTAATTGAATTGCGCGAAAAACCATTATTTGTGTGATAAGGTCACCAAAACCTTGGCGCCTTCTCGACTGCGACCAAGAAACCAGCTTTGCACAATAAGGTCTGCGCTATGGCGCAGGCACAACTTAGTCTCGCATGACTAAGTCTTCGCCTGCTTCTAACGATATGGCGGCTCCATTCAAACCACCACAGACGTCTAAACTATACAATAGGAGCAAGAGCTGCTGTCAACATTCGTATATCTTCATCTAAATCGTGAACCAAACTATTAGGAATGAATATAGCATCCGAACGTCGCGATTTAAACACCCTACGTATATATTTCTTAACTAACACCAGCCCAATTCTCAAAGCCTAAGTCTCAAATCTGCAATACCGAACAATAATCCTCCAATCCAAGCGCCTTGATCTCACGCATGCCATATTCCAGTTCTTCAGCTCGTGATTTCCTGCTCTTGCTCGTAGTAAGGTCTTGACCATTACGACTTGCGATCTTCGCACCTGCTGTGATGGCTTCTTTAATATCGCGCTTCCTATATGCCTCAATGATATCGTCGTAAATCATGACTCTGGCGGTGCCTGTTACAGTTGACCTGACGGATGATCAGATTGTCTTCTCGTTCTTTTGCTCGAACAACAGCTTGTTTTCGTCGAGGAGAATGGCACGGTCGACGAAGGCCTTCTCGGCAGCATTAGCCAGCTATTGAAATCGATGCTTACTAGGAGAATTGAGAGCGGTTTCCTGTTCGAACTTGGTCCGCAGATGCGTCAGGCTCTCCCAAGTCACAGGAGTGCGCGTTATATCATGATGCGAAACTAGCTCTGTGTTTACATTAGCAATTTGAGGAACAGTCTCTTCAGCTAGCGGCTTTTGAATACTGCCTAGGACTTTGTCTATATCAAATAGGTATAGCCCAGCCTTACACCGGCCGGACTTGATGTTTCGAGGAGTGAACGCTGAAGTACGTACCCGACTATACAGCAAAGTGAAATGCTGTTTGCCGACCATGTTTGCACCTCCGCTGTGCAATCGCTCCACTTTCCCCACCAAGCGTGGTCTACCCCATCAGGCGTGGTGCACACCACAAGTGGCCCACCCCACCAAGCGTGGTCTACCCCATCAGGTGTGGTACACACCACAAGTGGCCCACCCTACCAAGCGTGGTCTACCCCATCAGGTGTGGTGCACACCACAAGTGGCCCACCCTACCAGGCGTGGTCTACCCCATCAGGTGTGGTACACACCACAAGTGGCCCACCCTACCAAGCGTGGTCTACCCCATCGGGCGTACACCACAAGTGGCCCATTTTTCCCAGGAGCCCTTGGATCCCAGGCAGCTTCTCCCAGGAGATATAAGCTACACGGAGAAGAGCGCTCCATAGGCTTTTCTCCAGAGAGAGAAGCACTCCAGACAGAAGATGTCCCGGAAAGCCTGCCTCCAGGCTACCCTGTTAGGCCTTATTCAAGCTCGCCTATTATATGTGGCCTTCTATATGATAATTTGAGTGTTTCAAGAATACATGGGTTGAGAGTCTTCATTTCTGCTAAGGACCTGTTTGGATTCAAGTAGTACCCCCAGTAGTACTATTTGTTCCGAAGGTGCAAATAGTACTAATTGTTCCTAATAAATAGTACTATTTAACCGTTTAAATTCGTAATCAACAGTACTATTTAAATTAGACTGACCGTCGGGTCGGGTTTCGATTCCAACTTTAGGAACCGACCCGACTCGTCGATTCCAACATTAGGAATCAACTCAAAACTCGATTCGATTTCTATTATTTTGAAATCGACTTGACTCGATTCGACTCAATTTTCGATTCCAATATTAGGAATCGAATCGAATCGTCAAGAATGTCAAAAATACTAAAAATAGTATAAAATAAGTTTAAATTTAGATTTTTAATTAATTACTAAATAATGCTTAGTAGTAATACATTTATAAAAAGAAATTTCTAATATATTTATTAATTAATTTAAATAGATTAACTATTTCTATTAAACTATTAATTAATTGTTATTAAAAATAATTAAATTTACTAAAAATAGTAGTCTTGACAATTCGAATCGATTTTTTCGAATCGAATTTCGATTTCAAATATAGAAATCGACTCGAATTGTTAATTCAATTTCAAAAATTAAATTGTCAAGACTTTCGAATCAAATTAATACAAATTGTCAAGATTTGAGTCAAATACTTAATTCGAACTTGATAATTCGATTTGACGCAATTAATTTAATTTAGATATCTCTATATAATATCAAAAGAGTTGCAAAAACTCTTATTGTTATCAAAAAATATTTTAGTATACTCTTGTTAATTATATTTTGTTGCTGTTGTTTTCTATAAATACATCTAGATATCTCGAAAGAAGATATTAACTATTGTTGCTATTGTTGTTACAATAGAAAAGATTTTTAAATTGCGAACTCGCTATATTTAAATATCAAAAAAAACTTTTTATACTCGAAACAATATAGAATATGCATAAATTAGAATATTAAACTAATTTTAAGACAAAATCAATTGTTATTTCTATTATTATTAGAACTATTACAACTATTGTTGATTCTTCTTATACAAAATAAATAAAAACAAAAATCGATATCTTTAAAAAAAATCTTAAAATATAAATTAAATTTAACAAGATTTCGAATTTTGAAAGAAATTTAATAATAGAAACAATTATTGTCTTAGATGAAAATTAAATCGATTTACTAGTTGTTAAGATATACAAGAATTATATTAAATTTAGAAATAGATTGCTAGTAAATAAAAAACTCTTAAGAATTTTGTTTCTCGATTTATTAATTATCGAAAAATATATTATTATTTCTTAAGATATATTTACAAATAGAACAAAGATAAAGAAGAAAATTAATATTAAAAAAAAATTAAAAAGAAAAAGAAGAAAAAAAAGAAAAAAAATAGAATATCTATAGAATAAATTTGTCGCAAAATTAGAAAAGAACTTGACAAAACTAAACAATAATAAAAAAAAATTGTAATAAACTATTTACGTCTACAATTTCTACAATTATAGTTAAATTTTCTTTATCTTTATTTTTCTTTGTCTTCTTTTTAAAATATATTCTTATCGATTAAGATATTGCGTTAAAAAAGAAAACAAAACTATTAGATTCAGAACTTCTTACTTAGATTATTGAGCAAGCTCTTAATATATTAGAGCAAAAAATAGATAATATATCTATAAATATAATTGCAAAGACAAAGAGTTAAATAGAGAGAACTATAGAAGTAATATTTGCATACTATATAGATTTATTGTAGAATAATTTGTTTATCTTAATAGATATATTCGAGAAGAAAGTTATAGCAAAAGTATTTATATTAATAAGATCGAAAAGTCTACAACAAAAGTAAATTCTAATACAAATAATTGCAAGAATTCTATAAAATTATTAACAAATATAAGAAATATAATATAATTTGCACAATTTTGTACTTTATAAAGTCTATTTATCTATCTAGTATTCGACAAAAATATAATTAAACTTAATATTTTCTCGAAGAAAATTATATGCAAAACAATGTTTTATTGTATTTGTATTAATATTTTCTTCAAAAAATTCTCGAAAAATTAAATTATATTTATATATTAATCTATACTTTTTTTTGCAAACAAACTATATAATTGCAATAATTAATCTATATCTAATTTGCTATTATCTCTTGTATATTATTTATAACAAAGAAATTAAATTTAAAAGATAAAATATCTAGTATAAAATTCTAAATAAGTTTCTCTAAATTTAAGTCGATTTAATAGAAATTAAAAACTAGATTAATTGCGTCGAATCAAGTTATCAAGTTCGAATCAAGTACTCGACTCAAATTTTAACAATTTGTATTAACTTAACTCGAAAGTCTTAACAATTCGATTTCTAAAATTAAATTAACAATTCGAATTGATTTCTATACTTGAAATCGAAACTTAACTCGAAAAAATCGATTTAAATTGCTAAGATTACTATTTTTAGTAAATTTAATTATTTTTAATAACAATTAATTAATAGTTTAATAGAAATAGTTAATCTATTTAAATTAATTAATAGATATATTAGAAATTTCTTTTTATAAATGTATTACTACTAAGCATTATCTAGTAATTAATAAAAAATTTAAATTTAAATTTAATTTATACTATTTTTAGTATTCTTAATATTTTTGACAATTCGATTTAATTTCTAATATTGAAATTGAAAATTAAGTCGAATCGAGTTAAGTCGATTTCAAAATAATAGAAATCGAATCGAATTTCGAGTCGATTTCTAATATTAAAATTAACAAGTCGAGTTGATTTCTAAAGTTGAAATTGAAACTCGACTTAACAATCAATCTATTAAAAACAACATTATTTCAAATAATAAAATTATTTAAATCGATTAATATTATATAGATTAAATAAATTTAAATTAAGAAAGAAAATTCGAAAGCAATACAAATAATCTTAAAATGTTGTTTAAATATGTTAAATTAATATTCGATAATATTACAAAGAAAGATATATCAAAAATTAAATAATTTTTTCTTATTTTGCAATTTAAGATAGTCTAGTTTATTCTTTAAGATAATAACTATTATCTTGATACAATATTATTGTAAAAATCGAATTTAAATATTCTATATCTATTAAGTATTGTTCGGAAAAAATTTCAAAGTTACAAAACTAAATATTCTGTAATACTTCTGTATTGTTTGCAATACTTTTTTATTTTGTTAAAATATATATAAAAAGCATATCGAAGTTGCAAACAACAAGAATATTTTAAATAAACTATTTTTTTCGATTTCAATAGAATTCTTGTTTGTTTGTAAATACGTAAATATTGATATAAAAGTTATCCAAAATTTTAAAACAATTCTTAAAATATAATTAGAATTTTCCCGATTTTTGTATATAATAAAATATAGATATATCGATTGTAGATAACTTAATCTTGTACAAATAAAGATTATTTATAATTTTTATAATTTTGTAAAAGACTCTAGATACCATTTCTATTAATTAACAAAAAAAATTGTGTATTAAACAAAGACTAGTATTCTATTCTACTATATAGAAATATATATCTAGCTTTTTTTTTAGAAATATATTTTTTTGCAAGTTCTTTATTAATATATATCTTTTTAATTATACTATTAGTATTAGAAATATTAATCGAGATATTTAAAGTATTTTAAACATATATAAATTAAAATTGCTATTGTTGTTTATAAACTTTAATATATATTTGCAATTAAAATTGAAATCGCGATAAACAAGTTTGCAAAAAATAATATAGAGAAAAACTATCTAAGTTATTGTTATTATAAATATAATAGTTAGTATTCTTAGAAGTAGAAGACAGCATATTTGTTGTTAACAACATATTATCGATTGACAATTTATAGATATAAAATCGACAATAGCAAAGATAGCAGAGATAGTTAAAAATAATTGAAAAAGAAAATAAAGTCTGCGAAAAGAAATTATAGAAAAATATAAATAATATTATTTGTATCCTGTATATTTCTATTGACAAACTATAGAAATATATTATCAATAATATTATTGTCGCGATAATTGCTACTATTTAATTAGTAGTACTATTGCAATTTGAATTTAAACAGTAGTTAGAAATAGTATTATTAGTACTATTTCAAGGTCCAAAATTAGATCTAGTAGAATTAGTAGAACTACTAGACGCGAATCCAAACAGGTCCTAAGCATATTAATAAATCTATCTAATGCTTTCGATTTAGTAGTCTTATTGACTCAATTTTCGCTCAAGACTAAAGCTCTCTAAATTTTTCGAGACTAAAAGTTCAACTTTATATCTAACATTCTTATCTAAATAGCTTCGCTTAATAACTTGTAAATTTCTTCGAAAGCAAACACTTTCGACAACAATTAACAAAGAACTATAATTAATTGTTAAACTTATATTGACAATTTGAGAAAGCGACTTGTTAACTTCAAGATACAAATATCGCTATTATAACTCGAAATCAACTAATAGCTAGCTCTTGATTACAATAACAATACTCTTTTATTAACAATTTTATAGTTTATATTTACTTTGTCTTGTTAAAACATATATTTAGTATTACGAAATATAATTTTTATTGTAACTCTAGTAATATATATTGCATTTCTAATTGTTTTGCTTAACTACTATCGCGCGTATCTTAAGCAATTCTTTATAAATATATATTGTCTATAGATTATTTTTGAATTAGAATTTGCTTATATTAGTTCAAATTAATTTAAATCTAACTTATATATATATTCTAATATACTTTTCGCAAATAAATAGATTTGTAACTTGACAATCTAATTTATTGTTTCTTAAATTCTGCTTTACGTAACTTAATTTGTTCGAACTTTGTCTATATATATATATAATAATTTCTTTGCTAATATAAATATTGTAATTCGATAATTTAATCTTTTTTTTGTTCTTATATTTAAAAAATTAATTTAGATTTAATTTAAATTTGATCGAGATCTTGTTCAAATATATAAGTTATATAATAGCGCGTTATAAATTACTATTATTGAATTAAATTCGATACGTATATATTTTGCGTCAATAAGTTCTTAAATTTTTAATAATAATCTTGAATGTTATTGTTTGCTTCTCTCTTTCTTATTAACTTTTTGTTAGTTTAATTATTAAAAATCTATCTATCAAGAACTTACAATAATATTTTATTTATTTGTCTTTAATTTTAATTATAACAAAACTTCAAAAGTCTAAGCGCAAATATATGCAAAAAGAGTATACTCTCTTAATTACTTAAATGTTATCAAGAATTTCTTTAACAAAATCTCAAAACTTGTTCGTTAATATAATATTACTTTAGAAGTATATTAAGTATAATCTTATTTTAGAACAATACTTATTTAGAAACAAATAAACATTAATTATATTTTGCAAAAGAAATTTCGAAACTCGATAAAAATTATTAATTATTCTATATTTATCGAATATCTCAATAAAGATACAATTACTTATATCGATAATTTCGATATTAAAATTGTAATAAAAGAAGCGTTCGCAAAAAGAATAAGAAGACAAAATTATAATGCTAATCTTTAAAAGTTTTTTGCGTTAATGGATCTTTTTTTTACTTCTTTTAGCTTTATTTTCATTTTTTTACTCTTCTTTGTTTTGTTTTCTTTTTATTAATTTGTTTTATAACTTGTATTAAACAAGTTCGAATTTAATTGCATTTTACTTTAAATAGAAATATTTATACTTTTATATAAGTTTACAATTAAATAGCTCTTTACAATTATCTTTAATATTAACTTGCAATTTAGCAACTTCTTTTTAAGTTTTTTTTGTTATTTAATTGCAAATGCGCAATATTTTTATAAACAAAATAAATTAGATTTTGATATATATTATATTGAAGAAATTATATAAACTAGTTAAAAATAATATCTTGCGCAATAAAGTCTATTAAGCTTAACAAATAAACAATAATTGTTTTCGAATTCTAGTTTAGACACAAGACAATATAGATAAATTAATTTCTTGCTTTTGTATTGCAATTTAATTAGAGAACAAAAGAAACGCAAAAACTTTTTATTAATATTAATTCTAGCGTGATCAACGAGTTAAATTTCAACTCGAACGAATTTATTTGTTCAATTCTAATTCTGGGGCCAAGCAAAAGTTCTAGCTTAATCGGGTAAGTCGAACGCATAAGACGCGTCGAACGTTTAATTCAACTCGTCTAATCACGTGACGTTACGTGACGCGCTAATCATATGCGATTAGCGTAGACCCTGCGCTAGCCCAATCGGGTTAGCGCGTAGATAAGATAAGATAAGATAAGCGAATGCTAACGCGACGAAGTTAGCTTGGGTTCTTGGCATTGGTCCAACGAAACCCGACCCTAGGGTCGGGTTCGCGTCTTAACCCTAGCCCAACCCTACGGGGCCCAAGAGGGTGGGTCGGGTTGAGAAAAAAGTGTTCGACCCGACTCAATGATCACACTAATTTTGAGATCGAGTTCGCATCTTCATTCTGATTCAATTCTACAAGATTCAAGAGAGTAAGTCGAATTAAGAAAAAAGTGTTCGACTCGATTCAACGATCACACTAATTAATTCTAAAAATAATTTATTCGATTTTCTTTCTTTTAGTGTCTTCGAGTTAACAAAAACTCTATTATATCGTTTAACAAAGTTGTCGAAAAAAACTAATAAAGCTAAATAATATATTAATATATTCTTTATACTTTATATTTTTAAGATTAATATTGTATTGCTCTAGATTCGAAGCACTCTATATTTAAATATCTAAAGCTCGACAATAAAAAGAAATTAATAATCTCTCTATTTCTATTGAAGAAAATTAAGAAAAATAGAGCAAAAAAAAGATAATTAGCAATATCTTAAATAAGAAGAAGAATTAATTATCTAAATTTAAATCTTTAGTTAAAAAAATTAATACAAAAGTAAAAATTGTTAATATTAAAGAGTCGAAATCAAACAATAAGAATTTGAAAGACAAAAATATCGAAGAAAACAATAATTAACTTAAAAATATAAACGTCAAGTTAATATATTGTTCTTTTGTTTGTATATAAAGATTGACGCAAATCTTAGATTTAAAGCAATTTAAGATTTCTAGTTATGCAAACATAAGATCGATAATATTTAATTATATATTGCTTAGTTTGTATTTATAGTTTTAACTACAATTAACAATAAAGCTAAGTATTACTTGTTAGATATACTACTATTTATATTTTATTAGCAATAATTAATTGCTTTTTTATTACAATAGTTAACGCAAATAAAGATAATCTATATAGAGAGCTTATAGAAGACAAAATAAATTTAGAAAAAATAATTTTTGTTAATCTAATAAACAACTTAAAGATTGACAATATTTATATGCAAACTATAAAAATTATTATTGCTATTGTTTTTCAATATTTATAAATTATTTGTAAAGTATTAAAATTTGTCGCAATTAAAATACTTTTTAAAAAGTATTTCGATACTTTAAGTTTTATAATATTTTCTTTTTCTAAAATAACTTTTGTAATAAAATGCGTAAATCGATGTCTTATCTTTATTTTTTTATTTTTAAGAATTAAGATCTTCTCTATCTTATATATTAAGTATATTGTTTACTATATTTTGTAATTAACAAGTATTGATTTCTCTTATATAATAAATTTGTAAGCATCGCACGTTAGATTGCAAATCTCAAATATATTATAACAGCTTATTAAAGCGCGAGCTAACAATAAATTCTTTTATACTAAAGAAAGATATAAAGATTAAAAAGCTTCTAAATTAAAGTTAATTGAATATTCTTATTAAAATAACTAAAATTATAAGAACAAACTTGAATTTGTAAGAAGTTACAATAATTATTTTATGTAAGTTACTTGATAATCTTAAGCTTAACAAGCAAATACTTAAATGCGTCTATTGTTAAAATAATATTAATTAAATAACTTACTATATTATTTATGCGAAAACGAGAATTAAATATATCGTTAATCAAAAACAAAAAGCTAAAATAAACTTTATTGCTAAGATATCCAAAACAACAAATACAATAGAGAATCGAAGAAGCAAAAATATTAATAAAATTAATAGTACAACAAATACGTCTATTAATTTATAAGAGAAGTTAAAAATCTAAAAAAGTTAAAAGTTAATTTAAGATAAAATAGATATGTTCTCTTTAGCTTAAACAATAATAATTAATTTTATTAATTGTGTTTAGACTGATCGTCGAGCCGGGTTTCGATACCAACATTCTGGCCCAACCTAGATACTCGATATCAATCTCTTGACCTGGCTCGAAATCGACCCTAGGTCAACGATTTCTTGACTTGGCCCAATCGACTCGCCAAGCAATCGAAAATGACGTCAAAATGCCAAGATTTTCTATTTTTAAAAAAATTCGCGTTATTTGAATTACTAAAAATAGTTTAAAAATAATAACGCACAAATAACGTACAAATGCATTACCTAAATGCATTACTATATAATATTATAAACAAATTAATTAAACTAATCAATTTGATTAAGTTGATTAATGCACTTTTTCAAAAATAATCTAAATTTTTCGAGTCTTGGCGAGTCGAGCCAGGTTATACGCTAAGTACTTCATATCTACCCTTTGACTCAACCCAAATACTTGGGCCAAGATTTCTAACCCGAATTGGGTCTTGGCGGGCCAGGAACCTGGCTCGAACTCGATGACCCAACTCGACGCGATCAATTTAATTGTGTTTAATATTGCTATTTTAAGTTTTCTTGATTTACAATATAATTGTAAATAAGATTTAATATTAAATGTTACATTTTAAATATATTTATAAGATAGATCATATTATTAAAATTACGTCAAATTAGCATAAAGAAATTCGAACATAACTTAACAAAATAATTTTAAAAACTAAATATTAAAACTTTATCGCTTAAATAGTAGCTTTAACAATAAGAGACGTAATTTCTTTAATATTTAAAATTAATTTCTTTCGATTTTAAAAAGATTTACATTTATAACTCGTTTTTCGAAATTCAAATATATAATCTTCGAGTATTTATAGATACTTAAATTTATATATTGTTTTAACAATTCTAATTAAGTTCTTCGAAAAATCTAAATTTGCTACTTGAATTAATATTATCTCTTAAATATTTCTTATTTGTAATTAAGATTTAAATTAAATTTAGATTAAATTCTAATTAATTTAATTTCGACTATTTATTTTGTATTTTAGCGTATTAGAGTATTTTTGTAAACACATTCTTGTCTTAATTTGCTATTTAAATATTTTCTATAATTTGACTTCTTAATATTTAATATTTATTTTAAAGTCTTTAATGTTTATTTTAAAGTCTTTATTATTTGTGTTAATTCTAAAAAGACTTATAATAAATAGCAAATTTCTTAATATTGTTACTTTGTTAATATTCGACGTCTTGTAACAAGTTAACACTTAAATTATAAATTATTGTTTTTGCGTTAACTTTAATATATGTATATTTTGTCTTAATAAATTTACAATTATTTAATTATAATTTTGATATTTACAATCTATTTGTACTCTTTTTGTTATTATATTTCTCAAGATATTATTTATTAACAACTTATTATAATATTACTTATAATAATTTTTGACTTTGTTAACAAAAATAATATATATATTTGAACTAAAATATTTGTTAAGCAAGTCTTTTTTTTATTTTACAAATATATTGTTAAGCAATCTTTTATTTAAGTATTAAAGTTTGTTTAATAAAACAATATTCTTTTAAAATCTAAAAAGATAATATTTATTTCAAAATAATATTCGAATTAAAATGTGTAAACTTTGTTTGTATTTTGCAACAAAAATCTTAGAATTTTATAAAAAATTTTGGATATTTTATATTTATTAAACGTCTTAATAAAGATACAATTATTTATATTAATAACTTTAACATTAAAGTTGTAATAAAAGAAGAGGTTACAAAGAGAATAAAAAAATAGAATTACAATATTGATTTTTGAAAGTATTCTTTATTAATAAATTTCTTCTTTGCTTCTTTTAACTCTTTCTCTATTTCATTTTTCTTCTTAATTTTGCTCTCTTTTTATTAATTTGTTTTCAAATTTGCGTTAAGCAAGTTTGCAATTAATTGTATTTTACTTTAAATAAAATTATTTATATTCTTGTATAAGCTTAGAATTAAATAATTTTTTACAATTATATTTAAAATTTGCTTGCAATTTAGCGATTTTTATTTAAGTTCTCTTCAAGTTTGACTTCGAATATGCAATATTTTTTGCAACAAAATTAATTAAGTTTTAAGATATTATATATTAAACAATTTTATTGCTCTATTTAAAAATAACATTTTGCGTAACAAAATTGACACAATTAACTATATATATCAAAATTATGTTAAAGTTTAATATTAATTACAAAACAATATAAGTAAATTAATTTCTTGCTTTTATATTGTAGTCTACTCAAAAAACAAAAGAAACGCAAAAATATTTAATTAATATTAATTTTAAAAACAATTTGCTCGATATTTTTTCTTTTAACATCTTTAAACTAACAAAAATTCTATTATATTGTTTAGCAAAATTGTCGCAAAAAATTAATAAAATTAATTAATATATTATAGTTTTTATTTTATTTTATATCTTTAAAACTAACATTAAATTGTTCTAGACTCGAAATTATTTATCTCTAAATTCTTAAAATTTTAAACAATAAACAATTAACAATTACTTCGTCTTTATTTAAGAGAACTAAGCAAAAAATATATTAAAAAATATTGTCAATAATATTTCGAACAATCGAAATAACAATTAATTTGAGTTTAAGATTACAATCAAGATTAATAAAAAAGAAATAAAAATTATTCTTGTTGTCGTATTAGATACGAAATAAAAGAACAAAAGTATTAAAAAAATAAAGAAAGACAAAAACAATAAAGTGCAAAATAAATATTTATATATTAAGTTAAAATATTATTTCTTTGTTTGCGCATTAAAATTGACTTAATTATTAGAGTTAAGATAACGCAAGTTTGTTAACTTGATAAATATTTTGTCAACAATACATAGAAACATATTATATATTTTATAGAATTAATTTTTGCAAAGATTAATAAAAAAAATATATAACTATTGTCGAATATATTGTTGCTTATCTCTATTAATAATATTCGATTATCTAATTTATAACTAGAGCACATATAAGTATTCAAGATCTTTGTAATATTTTTGTAAAAGACAAGATAAATCTAAAGAAAATAATATATATTAATTTAATCAATAATATAAAGACTAATAATATTTATCTACAAATAATCGAAGTAATTGCTATTGTTATTTTTCAAATTTATCTATAGTATCAATTAAAAAAGATTCTATTTAAGTAAAAAGCAAATTTTGTTGTTTATCATTATTGTTTTTACTAAGTATTCAAGATTTTTACTTGTTCTTTAATTAATATTTTCGATATTTAATTAGACATCTATTTGTGCAAACTTAATTTCGATTATTATAATTATTGTTTTATTAAAAAAAACAATCTTATTTGTAATTTTAAGCGTTAATACTAACAATTAATATCGAGTTATTATTAAGATTATTAATTTAGCAAAGCTAAATATTATATTTTTATATCTTTATAAGCTATTTAAGAAACTTAAAATAAGATTTTCAATTAAGTTAAAAAATCGACTTTGAATAATTTAAGAGTTTTATATTTACTTATTTAAAAACCTAGCAATTAATTATCTTAAGCAAAAAGAGATTTTAATTTTAATAAATACTACAATATAATTGTCGATACTACGTTATAACAATAAATTATTTAGAGCTTTTAAAAATCTTATATTTACAACAAAATTATCGATACTTATAATTACTTCTTGTAGAAAAATATAAAAAGAACAAGAAAAACACAATAGTTTAATTGTCTTCTTTACAATTCCTTTATTATTAATAAATTCTACAACGTCAAGATTTCGAGAAAAGAATTTAGAAAATTTAGCAATAAATAAAGAACAATAAATCGAAGTTTCGATTTTAACAAACACTTTTGTTCAAAATTAATTAATACTTTGTTTCTATTATTATTATTAACTATAATAATGTTGCGAACTCTTAAATGCACTAGAGTCTTAAAGCATTTATATTATATTTTTTAATTAATTATAATAAAAAGAATAAAGAAAACTATTAAAAAGTATTAAATAAATATTAACAAAAGATTAAAAGAGAGACAAATATATTTAATTACCTTTTTGCGAAAATTGTGCTTTGTATTATTATTTAATATTACAAGAAAAACTATTAATTTAAAAATTGCTTAATCGAGCTTAAGAAATTATATTAAAGATTGTTTTTGCTCTATTTTCGAATAATCTTGTATTAACTATAGATAATTGATAATTAAATAAAAGAGTATACGCTTATAATAACTTATAAAATTGCAATTTATCTAAAATTAAAATTGTTATAAACAAATTTATTCTCGACAATATTTAAAAAGATTAATAATATCAAAATTCGATTTTTTTTATAAAGAAGTTAGTTTGCTTTATATTTGTAACAATATATTGTTTGTAATCAAATACAACATTAATTCTTTTAAGTAAAAAATAAAATAAATAAACGCTAGAGTAGAAAATATATATATAAACTCAACTATTAATTGAACAAGAAATTATTATTTTTTAACAAACTTTTATTTACGTTTTATTTATAATGTCTTAAAATTGAAAATTATTAAACTATTTTTTAAATTGTATCTCGATACTTTAATATTTGTTATATTTTTGTTTCTTAAAATAATAATAATAATAGAACGCGTAAGTTGATATTTTAACTTAATTCTTTTATTTACAAGAGTCGAGGTATTTGTTATTTTATAAATTGAGCACAATACTCAATATACTTTGTAATTAACAAATATTAACTTTTTCTATATAGTTTCTTTGCGAATATCTTATATTAAGTTAATATACACAAATAAGTTACAATAATTAGGCAAAGCGCAATATAATAATTGATATATTAATACTTAAGAAGAATATAAAAACTAGCAATATTCTAATCTATAATTAATTAAATATTTTTATTAACATAACAAGTTTTATAGAAACAATATTAAATCTTTAGCAAACAATAGTTGTTACTATATTTAAATTTATTATTAACTTGAAGTCAAACAAACAAGTTTTTAAGCTCGCTTATTATTAAGACTATAATTAATATTCTATTCTATTGTATATTTTATGCGATAGCGAGAATTAAATATATAATAAACAAGAGATAAAAAATAAATTTCGACTTTATTGTTAATGTATTCGAGATTGTAAATATTAAGAAAAAACAAAGAATTAAAATTGCTAAATAAAATAATACTTCTATAAATATATTTATTAATATTGAAAATATATAAGAAATCTAATAATAATAAGAGTATATCTAAGATAAAGTAGCACAAAGTTCTTACTATTAAGTGCAATAAAATTGTTATTAAGCTTCTTTTAATTTACGCGCTTATCTTGTAATCTTATAATCTAAGATAAATCTTAATTAGATTTTGATCAAATTTAATAAATTTATTTCTAAATATAAGTTTGTGTTTGCTTAATATCTTTTCTTTTTTTAATTTATAATATAACTTTGTATCTAAATTAAATCTCGATTAAATCTTAATTAAATTTGACAAATCTAATTCTAAAAAGAAGAAATATCAATTATATTTATAAGCAAAAGTATATTATTAAGTTATAGAAATAGTATTTAAACATATACATCTTAACTATAATATATATATTCTTTGTATTAATTCGATAAAGATTTCGAGAAACTTAAAGAATTTAATATAAATATTCGTTATATAAATAACTTTACAAGAAACTATTATTTAATTATTAAAAGAATAATAATAAACTATAAAAAGCAAATACTTATTAGTAATATTAAGAAGAACAAATACTACAATATTTGCAAAATTTCTTTTAACAAACAAAAAAATCTTATAAAGAAATAGAATATTAAATTTCTAAATATACTTAAATTAAGCTTGTTAAACAAAATTTTAACTAGAAAGAAAACAAAGCAAATATAAAGATTTATTTTGTAAAAAATTAAATAAAAAATTACAAGTATTGCAATATTTATATTTTAATAAATTTTAATATTCTTTATTAATTATTTAAGAGTATAATTATAAGGTTAATCGATTAATTTGTTGCTTTAATTAATAACATTATTTTTTATACTTGTTTTAAGAGATTAGCAAAGCGCAAAAAAAAAATTTATTAAATTAATAAATTCGATTTAACTTAACAAACGCTTTTGTTAGATTTTTAAATTTATTAACTTAAAGAAATTTAAGTATTTTAGCAAGATTAGTGTGGTCGTTGGATCGGGTCGGACATATTTTTTTTTATCCAACCCAAGGATTCGGACAGACTTCTTCGTTTAACTCGAAGCTAAATTCATTAATTGCGCTACGCAAACTAGTTCAAATCAAGTAATTCTTTTTTTGTTTGAAAGCACGCTAAATTCTCTACAGAACAACGTAATTTTGATAAAATACGTATAAAATTCAAGAAAGTTATGAATTTTTTAAAATTTAAGATTTTTTAAAGTTAAGCTTCCCGAGCCCAATTACTTAGCGATTCCCCCGCGAAATCGAGTCCGACGATTAGACTAAGCAAGATTTAACAATAAAGTAAAGTCGAACAAAAAACAATAGTATTGAAACTCGTTTTTGTAGTAATATCTTTATTGCTAGAAAAGCAGAATACAACAATATATTGTGTTCGAACAATTATAAATTTTGTTATATTTGTTTAGTACATTTTATATAACAAAAATATATTAAGTTATTTAGAGTATATAATATATTAAATTGACAATTTAAAAACAATTTTTGTCAAATATCGATTACAGAATATTACGCACAACAAAAATAACAAAAATAAGATTTATATCTTAATATACTATATAGCTTTTATTTAACTATTTAATAGTACTTAAAATTTTGATATCTTTTACAAGAAAACATCGACATTTTAGGTAATCGATCTCTCAATTTCAAGATACTAAGATAACTCGAGTAGTTCGAGATTAATCTCGAGAACGTTCGAGAAACAATCAAAAGCTTGCATTTGAAAAATCAAAAAAGCTTAACAAAAAGTATAATTTTGATGTTCGAGATATGCACGAACTCTCGCGATACTTCGATTATATCTCTACTTGTTACTTGCTTATACTATAGTAATTTAAGTAGCAAAATCGAACAATTTGTAAGATGTCTACGCAAGAGTAATATGCAAGCAGAAATATCTTTTATACTTGCGTAATTAATTGCGCGTAATTGATTGCGCGTAATTGATTGCGCGTAATTGATTGCGTTTGTAGATTGCGTTCGCGAGTCTTAGCAATGTACAAGTAGTACTCTTAACATTGCACAAGTAATATATATTTTAATCTATTTCTCAAATTTTGATTCTATTAATTCGAGATTAATTAAATTTGCTAATAGAGCTTTAGAACTAAGATATCGACATAACAATCTCGAGAGTCTTAAGTCGCTAATAGAACTTCTAGAGAATTACTTCAAATTGTTGATAAACAATATATAAGTTTTTATTAAAGTAGTTTTTTTCAAGAACAAACAAGACAAAGAATTAAAATACGCAAATATTAATATATAATATTTAACATCTTAATATTGTTATTATAAAAGATATAATATTATCTTTAAAAACTTAAGCAATATCTATTGCGAAACAAAAGTCGAAAATAAATATTATAATATTAAGTTAAAATTTAGTAAATTTATTAACAATATTAATTTTAACAATTACGATAATATATAATTTATTAATCTAGATTAAAACAACTAATATTAACAAAAAGCTAAAAGATTTGTTATTAAAAGTTAATTTAAGTGCTTTAACTTTATAAAGATTTTAGCAATATTTATTTAAGAAAAACGCAAGAGAAAACACAATATTGTTGATTTAAACACTTAAGAACAAAATTTGTTTTAAATAAAAAATTACTTTGTTAAGATTTACAAGTCTTTAATATATTAAAAACAAAGCAAGAAAAATTATATTAATCTAGATTAACTACAAAAGAATATAATTTAATATATTTCTTATTAACGCAATAGAAACAATTAATAAATAGATTGCGTATAAATGCAAGATAAAGAGTCGAATAAAAAATATTAAAACAACAAATTAGCAACAAATAGTAACAAATATATAAAAAGTATACAACTTATTATCTTTGTATTCGATTACAAAAGATTAAAGCATAATAAGCGATTATAGAAATATATAGAAATATTTGTTAAATTAAAGTGTTAAGTTAACAAAGAAGCTATTTACAAAATATATAAAACTATTTACAAAATATATAAAATATACAAAGTAATAAATTATTCAAAAAATATAAGTAAGAATTTTAGATATTTGTAATTTTAACGTTTCTATAATATATAATATATTATTTGTAGCATATATCTTATATTAACAAATTAAAAGTGCACAAAATACTATATTAACAACTTTATTAACTAAAATTAATACAATACAATATATAATTCTTAATTTAAGATTAAGAGAATTTAAATTGCGAACAAATAAGCGAGATATTATTAAATACAAAACAAGATTTTAAAATACAATTGCTAATTCGAATCGCACTAAATTTAAGTTAGTTTTTGTTAAAAAGAAAATAGAATAAAAAGTAAATAACAAAAATATTATGTAAAATCAAGAAGTCGAAGATAAAAAAGAAAAATATTAATAAAGAAAAGATTTTGTCAAATTAAAGATAATAAAACAAAGAAATAAATTACTCTTAAGTATAATAATATTATTCTTTTATCTTTTTACAAGTCTTTATTAATTAGCGTTAAAATATATTAGAACAAAATACTTGCAACTATAATTTCGAGAACAAAGAAAATAACTAATTTCTTTATCGTTATACTAACTTTCTATTTATAATATTAAAAATCTTGTTTTTTAGCAAAACTTCTTAAGGAATTTTTAGAAGCTACTTAAAAAGACTAGCAAAATTATTGACAAAAATAACAAAAGTTAAATATTAAGAAATTCTTTAAGTGCGACTTTTAATTTATTGTCAAATACTATAATACACAATATATTAAGAAGAAAGTTTTTTTTATTATTGAAATAAAGAAAGTAAAGATGCAATTAAAATGTCTTTTTAGTATTGTTTATCGAATAAGCAAAAGCGAGAAATTAAAATATCTCGCATTAAGTTATTTAAACTAGTTCGCGAATATAACAAATATTCGAAAATAACAAAGTAAAGACTAGAATACTTCTTAATCGATTGTTATTAATATTGACAAAAAAATTATTGTATTATTGTCGTCTAAACGTTCGAATTTAAGTTAGTTTAATCTTCGAATATTAAGAATTTTTTCTCTAAGAAGCAACTATTTTATGTTAGATCTAAATTAGATTAATCTTCGAATATTAACAATCTTTTCTTTAAGAAGCAATTGTTCTAAGTTAGATCTAGTCTAGATTTAAATTAAATTAATTTTCGAATATTAACAATCTTTTCTCTAAGAAGCAATTGTTTTGAATTATATTATTCTTAGAATATTAAAAGTCTTTTTCTAAAAAACAATTATTCTAAATTAGATCTAGATTAGATCTAACTCAAATTTAACTTAGATTATTCTTTAGATATTAAGAGTCTTTTTTTTAAGAAACAATTGTTCTACATAATCTAGATCTAAACTAGATTGTTCTTTAAATATTAAAGATTTTTTGTCTAAGAAACAATTGTTTTATATTAGATCTAACTCAAATCTAAATTAAATTAATCTTTGAATATTAATAATCTTTTCTCTAAGAAGCAATTGTTTTGAATTAGATCTAGATTAGATTTAAGTTAAATTGTTCTTCGAATATTAAGAGTCTTCTCTTTAAGAAGCAACTAATCTAAATTAGATTTAAGTTAGATTAATTTTCGAATATTAAGATCTTTTTTATAGAAAAATCAAATTTGACTTAGATCTAAGTTATCTTAATTTTTAGATATCAAAAATCTAATTTTTAAGAATATTTATTCTAGATTAGATTCGAGTTAGATGTTAAAAATCTTGTTTTTGAAACTATTTACTCTACGTTATATCTTAATTGATATTGCTAGAATTCGAACTAGAAAAGAAGATAAATTCTCGAAACGCAAGATTTGAAGTGCAATCTCTATATTTTTTAATAATACTAGTTATAAAAGCAATTGCGTAAAAAGAGATTATTCTTTTCTTGTTATTATTATCTTTGTTCGCAATAAAGAAGTTAATATAAGTTGAAACATATTTAATATTCTTAATTGCGCTAATAGTAAAACTCTTAATATAAATATTAAAAACAAGAGCAAAGACGCAAATTCTATTTATATTGATAAGAAGATCTTTATAAAGCAACAAAGTTTTAAAACTAATTAATTTTTTAATTTTTAAAAACTTAAAACTTAATTAAGATCTAGACAAGACAATTATAAAATAGTTAATCAAGAAAACAATAAACAAAATTAAATATTTGTCAAATAATACATAATATACAATTCTTAAAATCTATATTTCTTTTTAGAAGTTTTTGTAATTTTGCATTTTAATTATTTACGCAATTTGCAATAACAATAATTTGTTTAAGTATTGCAAAACTTAAGAAATAACAATCTTAAATAAGAAGAAATTAATAAAGAAATAAAGATGCGTATATTTTGACAAAACTAAAAAGAAAAATTAATTGAAATATAGTGCGAGTATTTGAACATAGAAATTAACAAATTATTAGTTTTGTTATTGTCGAAATTAATATTATTGTTTGTTTTAATATATAATTAAGTTTCTTTCACAAGATATAATAATCTAAATATATTATTATTAACAATAATATAATTTTACAACTTAATCTTATCTAATATTGCGTTGTTGCTATTGAATTCTTAAGAGAATAACTCAACTAAAGTTTTATTTATTAGATTATATAGCAATAATTAACTTAATATTTATCTCTTTTTATTTTATTTTCTTGTATAGTATTTACTTGAAATTGAATCTTCGTACATAGAAGACAAAGATAGAGAGAATAAATTTGACAAAAATAATAAAATTAAATTATAGAATATTGCTCTACTTTATATATAAGAAAAGACAATAACAACTTTATCTATACTTTTTTAATTATTGCTATAAACAAAGAAAAGAACAGCAAATAAGTTAATGATTAAGATTGTTGTCTAACAAATAAGTTGTTGTTAACAATATATAATACAAAATCTTTAAAGTACAAAAGAACAACAATTAATTTAAGTAATAAAAATAACAATTTTATATTATTATTTGTTAGTTGTGCGAGCAATATCTCAATCTAGTTATCTAATATTGTAGATAATAAGAGCGATAATTTTACATAAATAATAGAAATATTATTCAACTTATTGATTGTATCAAAAGATTAAAAATATTAAGTTAAATATCTTTTTTGTATTCTTAAATATAAAGATGTATTTAACAACATCTTTTAATATTGATTAAATGTATAATATATGCGAATATTCTTAATTGTTATACATTTAATAGTTAAATGTAATATATAAGTATCGAGTTTGTTAAATTTATACTTATTGCTTACAATTTTATTCTTACTTTAACAATACAACTTAGCTAATCTTATAAAGAAATAACAACTTAATTCGAAGTAAAGAACAATAATTGTAAAGAAAACACAAAATCAATTTTTCAATAATTTAATATTCGAGAATTAGTTTTTATTAACGCACGATATATCTTTATAATAGTCGAAGTAACAAGATAAATCTCAATTAAATTAACAAAACTTGAATTATTCTTAATAGAAGTATTAATATTATCCAAGATAATAAGTAATATTCTACTATAATTTATTATAAGTAAATCGATAGTAAGAGAGTAAAATCTATTGTTTGTAATTATATAATTTTTTTCTTTAATACTCTCTTGTTTGTTTTTATTTTTTTAATTTCTACTTTCTTTGTTGTCGCTATTATTGTTATTGTCTAGTTCGATTTCTATGCTAATTTTCTTCTAACTATTATTATCTTTTTTGTTATTGTTGTTACTACTACTATCTAGTTCGATATCTATAATAGTTGTTTTATTACTACTTAAATTGCTACTTTTAACATTACTATAAAGATTGTTTGTATTGTTGCTATTATCAAGTTGCATACAATTAAACTTAAAATTATTAAATTGTATAAAATTATTTAGATTAATAATATTAGATGAAATTGTAAAAAATATAAAAAAGACTTTAACAAATAAGCGAAAACAAAGTATTTTCGAATAACAATAAATACTATCTTTTTTGCTTAAATAAAAATTGCTAAGATTTAATTAAAATCTAATTTAAATCTTAATTAAATTTAATTAAATATAATCTAGATTTAAAACTAGCATATTTCAACGCATTATAATAGTTTTTTTTGTTTGTTTTTCTTCTTAATACAATTTTATTTTTGCGCTTTTTATTAATTTCTTAATTTTTAGCAAGTTTACGCTATTCTAGATAGAATATTTTATTAACTTATTCGAATATCTAATTTTGTGCTATAGATAGCTCTTAAGCAAACTTCGCATATGTAAGCGATAAGCGCAATTATTGTTTATTAAATTCCTAAAAATATATATTGACTTTCTTATAAAAGAATAATAACAATTCGATTAATAAGATAGAATTTAAGATTTCTAAAACATTGCGTAATTCTTTTAAGCGTAGAAGAAAGATACTATTACTTAACAATTAAAAGAATAATGCAATAAAAATATTATTATTACAAATATAACACAATATAAGTTTATTTTTAGTTATAGAAATGCTTATTAATTGAATTCAATTTATTATTAATCTTGCGTTTGTTAAGAACAAGTCTCGAAATTAAAAAACGCGTCTCTAATATTTATTTTAATCTCTTAATATTAAATTTAATATTAAATTTTTAGAGATTAGTTGTACAAAGTTTATATTATAGATCTTCGAATTTGTAAATAAACAAAAAAATGCAATATTATTATGCAAAACTCGATATTGTATCGAAATTCTTGTTCTATAAAATAAGATAAAATAACGTTCGAAATGTATTTTTACGTCAAAATATAAATTTGTTATATATAAGATATATATCTTTTTGCAAATTACGCTTGTTACTAGATATAATATTAAGAACTATAAATCTTGAGTTAATTTTCGACAAAAATTTAAATTGTTAATACTAATAAAATATATATAAAAAAAATTAATTGTATAAAAAGTGTCAAGAATTAGCGTAACAACAATGTAAAAAATATTCTTGTATTAAAGAAGACAAGAAAGATATTGTCTTTGTCTCTTTCTATTATAAATAAAAGTTTATCTAATTGTAACTTTATAATATAATAGAAAACTATTAATCTTATATAATAAAGCAAGTTTGCGATATAATTAAGAATTATTATAACTTTATTAGCAATAGAAAGTTGCATAATTACGTTTAAATCTTATTATTAAAATTAACTTTTCTAAGCAAGAATATTTAAGATATAAATTTGTTTATTTTTATTAATTTCTTGTTAAATTATAATTAGAAGAAGCAACTTAAATTGTTTGCAAACTCAATAATAATTAAGACTTTTATATCTTTATTTTTTAACAATAATCGAGAAAGTTTTAAAATTAATTCTTTGATTAAATATATATTTAATTCTATAATCTTAAAAATAATTAAAATTATAAAAATTATAATTTGTTATTGTATTAAGAAGTTTAAATACAAGACACAAATATTTATTTATTTCGAAAAACAATATATTAAAGATATATACTTTACTTTATTAACAATTGCGATCTCTATACTTATAATATGTTAACAAATGTTTACAAAAAAATACAACAAAGATAAAACAATTAATCTATAATATAAAGAAAGAAATGTATACAAAAATTGCAACAAAAGATTATATTTTGCAACAAAAAAACTATTAACAAGTTCGATAACAACAAGATCTTGTATATCTCTTTTTAAAAATCTCTTCTAAATTTAAGTATTAGTAAATTGAAATTCAAGTATTTATTGAAGCAACGTAATCGATAAAATAATAACAAGAATTAAATGAATGCTTCGAATAGAAAATTTGTGTTTAAAAACTTAAGAAATAATAAAATATATAGAAATAAATTAATCTAAGCAATTAATTAACAATTCTAATAAAGAAAAAGCGTTAAATATATAAGTAATAGTTATATAGATATAAGTTACTTAAAGAAGATCTAACTTAATTCTAATAAACAATTACAAAAATATTAATTAATTGCAAGAATATTTGTAAAGAGAGATTAACAACTAAAGCATTATTAAAGTAAGTATTCTTAATTAAAGATGCAAATCTAAGTTAAATCTAAATTATCTTTAAATCAAATCTTCTTTAAGCTATCGAATAACAACAAAAGTATTAACTAATTGCAATAGTGCTTGTAAAGAAGAGTTAACAAATAAAACAATATAAAAATAAGTATTCTTAATCGAAAAAGCAAATATAAGTTAAATTTAAATTAGATGTTGTTTAAATCTAACAAATAACAAGTACTATATAACTAATTGCAAGAGATACTTACAAAAAGAATCTAAGAAAAATAATAACATTTAGATAAGCTTGCTTATATACAAAGAAGAAAATCTAAATTAGATTTTGTCTAGATTTAACAAATAACAACAAATAAATTAATTAATTAAAAACGTATTTATAGAAAGAGATTGTTATATAAAGTAACGTTTAAATAGATATTCTTAAATAAAGATATAAATCTAAGTTAAATCTTGTTTGGATTTAACAAATAGCAATATATGTATTAGCTAATAACAAAAGTACTTATAGAGAAAATCTAAAAAGAAAAATAATATTAAAGTAGACTTTCTTGATAAAAATTATTTTGTAAAAATTATATTAAGTTAAATATCGAATATTTATGTTTATTTGCAATTAAACAATTACAACTTCTTAAAAAATATAGCAAAAAATATAAGTTATCTTTAATAATTGTAATTAGATTTTAGATTAATCGAGATTAACTAAAGAACAACAAACAAAATATATTAAAAAAAAGAAGTATTAATATAGTAAGTTGTATTTACTATCTTTATATTATTATTTATATTAATATAGTTTGCGAACAAGTTAATTGTCAAGTTAAAGATCAATATTAAGAATAATCTTTAATAAAATCAATATAGAATTCGAGTTAAAAAATAAGAGAAAAATATATTGTTAAAATTAACACTTAGTTAAATTGCTTAAAAAAAGCTAAATATAAAACAAATAGAATTTAATATATAAAGAGAAAGAAGATTTCTCTAATAACTGTAACTAATATAAAGAAATACAAGAGATTTATTGCTTATACAAAAGAGTATTTGTATATAAATATTTTTATAAATAATAAAAAGAAGAACTTTTATTTCTTGTAAAAGTATAATATATATATAAGAGAGATACATTTAATGCTTAAAGTATCGAGCATTTCTATAAGCGCAAATGCATTTAATATTATAATATAAATTGAACAAACTATATTAGAAATTGCAATATTATTGTATATATAAGTTGCAATTAAATAAGAATCTAAATAGTTATAGATGTTAAAGATGTTATACTTTCTATAATTTATATTGTAAGTATAAATTAAAATATCGCAAATAAATTAAGAGAAATATTACAATCTACGACAATATTGTTTTGCGAAAATAAATATTTTAATTTAAAGCAAGCTTTGAAGCAACTTTATATTGCTAATATAGCTTCAAGACTAAGATATCGATACAACAATCTTAGGAGCTTCAAGTCGCTAATAGAATTTCTAGAGAGTTATCCCAAATTGTCGATGCATCTATAACTAGCATTCTACTATTTTCTGTTCCTAGATTTCTCAATTCCAGCTCTTCTCTTTATCTTTAGTATTCTATCAACTTTATCGTAGAAGTAGAAGAAAATGTTTTTTTTGCGTTGCAACGCAGAAAACTATTGTCACGTAATAGAATAGAATAGTAGACGTTCGGAAACAAGATCGTGTTACACTCTAGTAGAATAGAATTTTCAAGAGAGATCGATTAAAGAGTTCGCAAAAGTCTAAGTCAAGTCAATCTTTTCTAATATAAACAAAATCGATAGAGATAATCTAGATTAACATAATTAATATTAGCAATGTTTGGAAGAGAATTGCCTTAGTGCTTAGATCTTCTTTGGAAAATTATATTTAATATTTAATAAGTTCTAATTCTAAAATAAATTCTATATTTGATTCTAATTATTTATAAACAACGCTACAAGATATAATGCAATAGCTTCGAACAATTGACAAACGCTATAATAGATAGTGTAAACTATCTATAAAGAATAAGCGTCAATATTAAAATATAATATTGCTAAAAGATTTGAGAGCAATATTTAATATTTAAAATAAAAATCGATTACAATAATAAATAAGTCTTATGTAAGTAAAAATACACAACAATATTTGTAAGTATATTCAAAAATAGTTTTATAACTCGTATAAGATAAAGCGTTACAATTAAAATAATTATATTTGCAAAGATTATATATATGTTTGTTATATATATTCTATTAATAATTGCTTACATCTTATTAATATTTGTTAATCAAAAAATATTAGAAGTTGGAAAATTGCTTTATTATAAAATATTACAAATTACAAGATTGCTTTATTGTAAAGTACTTAAATACAAATTAAAATTGCGCAAATACAACTTTAACTTCAAAAATAACTTTAAAAGAAACAATGACACTATTTAATTTGTTAATAAGCTTTCTTTTTAGTACTTAATTCTTTAAGAGATTGTAATATATATATGCTATTTAATTAGTTTTAATATAAAGAAACTATGAGTAAGAGCTAAATTAAAATGCTCAACAATTAATCTTCTTTATTTATTCGATATAAGAGATTGTTAGATAATAGATAATTATAGATTACAATACTTTAGTTTGTCGAATTAAAAATAACAAGAAAAATTGTAACAAAACTTTATTGTTAATACAACTCTAAAATATTATCTCAAGATTTCGAACTTAATTGTAAATTTTTTTTTCGATATATTATTTTACTTTATAAGTATTAATATTAACAATTAATTATTAATATATCGACAATAAACAAAAATCGAGATAATCTACTTAGCGTAGCTCTTTACAATATTGTTAGTTTACGTTATGTTTAACAAATTATCTTAAACTAAATAAAACAAAGAGACAAAAAAAAGAATTAATAAAGAGAGATTTTAGCAATTCTAAACAAAGCAAAAAACAAAATTAAGATTGTTACTACTATTGTTAACAAAGTTTTTAATATTATTTGACAAAACAAGTTATAACAAGTAAAATCGAAATAAGTATATAAAAAGATGCGATAAGAGTAATTTAAACAAAAGATATAAAAGTTATTAAAATTGTCTACGCAAAGCTTTGTAATAGAAAGACAAGAAAAATTAACAAAATTTGTGTTAGCTAAAAAGCAAATTTTGATTATCTTTAATTAGACGACAACTTCGAATACTAAGTTAAATAAATAATTTTAATAATAACGCAATTTTCTTTTGTCGAAGCTAATCTACTTTTTGCTTAAAATGTTATAACTTATTTGCAAAAAGAAAAGAGAGAGCAAAATTTTATGCAAAATATTTTGTTGTTTAATTAATATTTTGTTGCGCAACTTATATTGTTAAAACAAGAGATTAAGCTTTGCAATACTTTAATGTCTTTCGCAAATAAACTAGAAGTATTCAAGATAATTTAAAAAATTTTAGCAATTAATAACTCTTTAAAGACGTTAATAATTTTAAGAAAGAAAGTAAAATATAAGTTACTAAAATTATTAAAAGCAACAATTGTAGCAACAATTAACAACAATAAGAAAAAAAATAATAATAATGTATCTAACAAGATACTTGTTAAGTTATTTATTCTTATTAAACGTTCGAAAACAAAAGAAAACGAAGAAATAAAAAATTGCAAATATTATTTTATAAATATCGATTTTCTAAAACAAATTAATTGCGAATTAAAAAAATAAGATCGAAATATATATTAAAAGTAAATATCTTTTTATAATCTATCTAATTATAAAATTAATATCGACAAAGAATTTCTCGAATTTATATTATACTTATACTTGCAAAATTGCTAAATATATTAAGCTAAAGTTTAACAATATTAGATACAAAATTATCTCGAAAAGATTAAAGATCTACTAGCTTAAACAATTAATTTTTCAAGATTTAAAAATTAGCAATAAAATCTCTTTTTAATAGCAAAAATAAGATCAATTGCTTATTTTAAAAGATTAATTCGAAGTCTTTTTATATATATATATTAAATATCTTCTTCTTAAATAATCAATTATTAACGCGTATTAAATTGTAATTGACAAAATCTATAGCAATAGAATCTAATTAAGATAATTAATAAAGATCAATATTGTTGTAGAAAACATATTCGATTAGCTTTAGAATAAAATATGCTTTAAGAAACAAATCAAGCCAAGAATTAATAAACTTATAATCGAGAAGTTTATAATATATCAATACTATTAATAAAAACAAAATAACAAGTTTAACTATAAATAATTGCAAACAATATTTTACTTCTTAAGTTAACAAGTTATTCGCATAAATCTAAGATATTAAATATTATATATTTATCTTTAACTTAATTACAATTCTTGTTTAATATTGTATTCTTATTATATTAAATTTATTATTAAGAAAGATAATACAAGCTTATATTATATTAATATATATATATCTAAATACTTAAAGATTAAATACGAGAACGCAATTATTTAAGACTTGATTTTGTTAAACAACAAGAATAAGTAGATTTGCACAAAGATAATACTAGATTTTTATCAAATAATTGAGAAATAAGAAAAGAATATTATTGCGCGTAAGAACAAGCTCAAGAATACAAATATTGCGTTTATTTATAGTTTAGAAAAACTATAGAAATTAAAAGATGCACAAAAATACAACAACTTCGTAAAAATATCTTTAAAGAGAAAAGATATACGAGTTACTAGATTTAAGATTTTGCACAAATCGATGTTAAATAATATTTGTGTCTCTTGACAAACTATTTTTTCGTAATATATTGACGTGCAAAAAGACAAAAAGACTCTAAACAATATTAAATTTTATTAATAACATAATCTTATTGTTACGTACGCAACTTAAATTGCATTTAAACTTATATTATTAAATTAATTGTATTAATTTATTATCTTATTATAAAAGTTTCTTGCATTAATTTAATTATATATCGATTTTATTATAAATTAAACACTTATTTATTAAATATTTTAAGATAATCTTGTTGCGCAAACGCAAACAACTTAACTCTCAAGAAGAAATCGAGTAAAAACAACGCAAATAATAGCGTTGTATTGAATGAAGTTTTTGCAAAAGTTTAAGATTATCTTCAAAAAAATAAAAAACGTAAAAATTGTCTACTATAACAACAATAAATATTTTGTAAATTAGAAAAGAAGAATAACAAGACGCAAAGTTGCTTAATAGAAATAAATTAACAATAGCAATAGAGTTTAGCGCGTGCAACTAATTAAGCAATAATAAAACTTGTTAATTTAATAATAATAATTATATATTTATTTCTTTTACTTTAATTACATAACTTAAATGTCTTTAATATATTCGAAATTAAAATTTAATGCAAGAGTAATATTAATCTCTACTTAATTTTATAAGGGTTGCATAATTACTAGTTGTATCTTATATATATTAAAAGAGAAAAACTTGAAATCTATTACTAATACTTATTGTTAACAATTGCTTATTTTAATTAAGATAAAGATGCAACAAAATTAACAAAGCAAAATTGCACAAATACAATTTTGCTTGTCTTAGTTATTTCTTCTTGCTTTCTAAACTAAATAAAATGTTATTAAAGTTAATCTTCTTTTAATTATATTTTGCATTCGAGTCAAATTCTTTCTCGTTATCTTTATCGATATTGTTTCTTAACTTAAGTTTTTTCTTATTTAATTCTCTCTTGTTATAATTGTGAATATCTCTCTTATTTGTCTTACTCTTAATTGATCGAACAATAATTTTCTTCTACTTCTTCTTTATCTTAATGAAAGCTTCGATCGATTTTAAATTGTTTAATTCGCAAACAAAAACATTGCAAAATCAAATCTTAAAAATAGAAGAGAAACTCTCTTTAGCAACGTTAACAAAGCAAATAATCTAATTGCTTATCTTCGACTTTTCTTCTCTAAATTTAAAAGTAGTAGACAAGTTTCTTTGTCCGAATATGTTTTTGTTTAATTTTGTAATTTCTTTTGTAAAATTGCAAAAATAATCGATCGATATCTAAACAATAATCTTAATCGATTCTCTTTAAGACAACTTATTGTTATTAATTATTTAATCTTTATATAAAAGACAAACAAAATATAGATTCTTATTATACTTTTTTTTTATTAGATAATACTTTTTTTTTAACTTAATTGTAATAATATCTTGCTTAACTCAAATAAATAATATAATTCTTGCAATTTTTTTTATTTACGTATTAAAAGTCTTTCGAAATATAATCGAACAAAATACGCGTTGCTTTCGAAAAGTTATTGTTGTTAAAATTAACAAATTATATATTCTTTTAAGTATTAATACTTAATTGTTTAAACGCAACATCTACAAAATAATTATCGAAACAAACTTTAATCTAAAATATATTAATTGTTTCTTAGTTTTCGAAAATATTAACTTCTAATTCTATAACAAATTAATAGTTTTTAAATATTTCAAACTCGCGTTTTAATATCTTCTTTAACTTTTTGCATAAATTTTGTTTCTTAACATTAAATATACAATAAATCTTGTTGTGTTACTTCTTCTCTAATTTAGAAGATTTACAATTAATGCTAATAATAATGTCGCATTTGTTTTTCTTAATCTTCTTCGAAAAAATACTTAATTTTTTATTAATTTTAATGCGCTTTTTTCTCTTTGTGTTATTTAATTCTTTCGACAATTAATTTTGCGCAATTACTTTTTTTTTGCAATAGATTAACGCATAAGCTTGTATCTTTTTAACTTAATTTATACAAGTCTTATCTTTATATTAATATTATTATTTTTTATCGAAATCTTATTATTTACGATCTCTCTCTCTTTATTTATTTTGTTGTTAATATTTATATACTTAGTCTTTTTCTTAATTATATTGTTCTAATTAATGTGTAAGTCTTTGTTTGACAAGTTTATATTAATAATATCTAATCTCTTAATTAACAATATTGTCGAAAATGATAAAGATATTGTTATGTATAATAATATTGTTTGTTATTCTTGCACTAGAGATAGCAAAATTAAAAAGCAAAAATAAAAAGCAAAAGCAAAAGCAAAAGAAGCAATTAAGTAAATAAAGAGAAAAATTATGTTCGATTATTATTTATAAAATTAACTAATTTACAATTAAGTTTTGTATTCTCAAAAACTGTATTAATAAAATCTAAGTATTGCTTTGTTTGTTCGATAAATAAATTAATATTAATGCGTTTAAAAATTTTGCTTTATGCTTTTGTTACAATATATAAAAGTAAAAAGATAAACAATCTTGTAAATTTAATTGTAATTTAAATTTATAACAAATAAAGTTAAAAAAACAATACTTTTAGTAAATCGAGCTTTACTTAACTCTCTATATCGCGTAAAATCAAAAAGTTGTTTATAAATACTTAGTCGAATTTAATTTTCTAATAATTTTAACTTGATCTTAAATAATTTTTTTTTAATATTAAATAAAGATAGTATGTAATATGTTAAAATATTCAAGTTTGGTCTCTTTCTTAATTGTACAAAAATAATTTCTATTTATTTAGTCTTATATACTATAACTTATTATTATATAAATGCACTAAGTTAAAATATAACTAGATTTAATATATTGTATAATTGCTTTCTTATTGCGCATTGTCGAATATTAAAAAAAAGAAAAAAGTTTCTTAGATTAATTGTTTTAACAATTGTTAGCAATAATATTGCAATTAAATTTAATATATTTGATAAAATTATTGTTAAACAACTTGTTATTATAAATTAATTATCTTTTCTTAATAGACACTTTTATAAATTAATTTATTTTTTTCTTGCAATACTTTTCGATTATCTTAATTGTTTTTATGTTATATTGAATGCAAATTAAACAAGTTGCAATTTATATAAATTATCTTAACTTTAATCTTGGATTAATTTTGCTAAAATTAACAATACAATTAGTAATTTAATAAGTATTTAAATTTTATACAATTTAGCTTTATTGCTAATATAAATCTCTAGAATTAATAAAATATGTATGTTTTTAATGCGTTAATTTTATAGCGCAATTAAACTTTTACAAAAACAATTTTGTATTATATATATTTATTTATAATATATCTTAATTATTATTATTTTTATGCACATTCTTAGTCGCATTAATTTCTGTTTATCTTATATTTGTTGATTATCTAAATACAGGTTTAAATTAAGATTTTTATTCGCGAAAGTCGAATTGCTATATTAATTGTTTAATTACAAGTCTAAATTAAGATTTTTATATGCAAAAGTTAAGTTACTATATTAATTATTTAAATACAAATTTAAATTGAGATTTTTATTCGCAAAAGTCGAATTATTATATTAATTGTCTAAATATAAGTCTAAATTAAAATTTTAATTTGCGAAAGTCGAATTGCTATATTAGTTGTCTAAATATAAGTCTAAACTAAGATTTTTATTTGCAAAAGTTAAGTTGCTATATTAATTGTCTAAATACAAGTAAATTCTAAAACAATTAAAGTTGCAACTTATTCTTATACTTCTTTTGTCTATTAACAAGATACATTTGTTTTTTCTTAATTTACAAGACGCATTAATATTAAACGCCTATAATTAATCTTACTTCGAATATATATACTATAAATGTTTTTATCTTTTCTTTAATATATTTTCTTCTTGGTTTTGGTTATTTATATATACAATTAAGTTAGAGCGCAAATGTGTTTTACAAAATAACTTTGTAAATTTTAAATAAACAAAGAGATCAAATATTTATAGAATGCTCGAATTAAATCTTTTAGATCTCTAGTATAATTTGTTGCGCTTATATTAAATTTTCAAGATTTCTAGCATAATTTGTTGCATTCGAATTAAATCTTCAAGATTTCTAGCAAGAAAGACAAAATAAGAGTTGAGAGCAATAAAGTTCGTCTTGTCTTGCTATTTTATTCAATCGAAATAAATTAAGAGAAAAGTACTATTTAAGTAAATTTCGAATATTAATTGCAATCGACAATATTAATAAATTAACAAAATATTAAATAAAGCTTGAAAAAAAAATAGCAAATGCAAAGCTAATAATAAATAACATATTCTTAAATTCGAAAACAATTGATTGCAAACTCTTAAGCGCAATTAAGAGATACTAAACAAAGTTAGCATTTGCGTTCTATTATCGAGATATATTAATAATATCTTATATTAACAATATTGTAACTAAAATTGTATATAAATTAATTGCAAAAAATAATTAAAACGTACATTGTATAAGTATTGCTTTTTCGATACAAAGTATCTTAATATTGTTTATTTTAAATTATCGAAAAAGTTGCAAAAGCAATAATGCAAATCAAGATATATTTATTTATAGATATACTAGCTTAATAATAATTAATTGTAAATATATATTTACTATTAAAAGAACAAAGAGAATTTAAAAAAGAAATAAATCTTTTATTATAGTAGACAACAAGTTATTGTTATCTCTATATTATTAAGAAAAAGAATAAAGAGCAAATAGCAACGCAAAACAAAAAGAATTATAGAAATCCTTAAACATTTGACGCAAGCTTAAGCGTTATCTTACTTCTTTTTATAAGCAATATACAAGATTGCGTAGTATTTATTAGCGTTAACTCTTATTCAATTAATATATTAATAATATATTAATTACGAAGTAAAAAGACAACTCGCAAACAATTCGAAGTAACTTAATAAAATAGATTTAACAAAAATTTAAACGTAACAAGTAATATACAAATATTAAAAACAAACGTAAAGCAATTTAATTTTGATTAATTTGTCAAGAAGTTTCGACTCGAAAGTGCAAATTGTTCGTAATTGTTGTTAACAATTCGAAATTATATATAATTGTTAGACTAATCGCGAGGAACCGAAAATATTACGTGAGAGCGTCAAGATTTGGTTTCTCAATTTTTTTTTGAAATCGAATTGCTTAACATAGTAACTTTTCGACTAAGCTTAACTTATTATAGTAATAAGCTAGCTTCTTTAAACGATTCGATTTTATTCGATTTCTTAACAATTTGATTCAATTCCAAAGTTGAGATCGAATATTGAATCGACAATCAATCTAATAATTGCGCAAATCTATTCTTCGATACAACACAATATTGTATAAAGTTTGCTTTCTTAATCTTTATACTCTTAGTAATTTTATATTTATTATCTAAAATAAAAATTCAAAACTTCGAATATAATTGACTTAAATCAAAAGTTGCAAATAATGCAAAAATTAATAATTCGAGTTCAAAAGTATATACTATAATATGCAACTTTTATTCGCGATAAAAGACGTCGATACTTAACAACAATTGTCTAATAAAAGCGAATTTCATTGGCAATTCAGGAAAGCGATTCCTGTAACACAATAGCTCTACTAAGTCGACATCAATCCGAGAGAGTCTCGTGACATCTCGCGCTAGTCTATTAGAATACTTCAAATTGCTTATTAAAATTTAGATTATTTTGTAATTTATTTGAAATTTTTAGTCTAATCGAATTAGTATTACGTACAGAATTAATATTTGAAAATAATCTTTTTTAGAATCTTTTTCGTTTTCAAATATTAATTCTATACGTAATACTAATCCGATTAGACTAAAAATTTCAATATAATTACAAAACAATCTAAATTTTTAATAGGCAATTTGAATTATTCTAATAGACTAGCGCGAGATGTCACGAGACTCTCTCGGATTGATGTCGACTTAGTAGAGTCTATAATGTTAGCTCTCAATAATTAACAAACACGTCACTAGTATTAAGTTATCGTAATGACGACTTAACATCGTGCAAAGTTTTCTTTTTGAGAATTTTCTCTTAAAATTCTCACGAATTAATGTCTTTTCAAATTGCAATTTTATATATTACGTAATCTCATCTTTAATGCGTTGATGTAATAACGTCTTATTATATATTTGTACACAATTTTACAATATTAATTCGTTTCAATCTTTATAAGCAATTATTTGACAAAACAATTAATTTGACACGCAATACAAGACGAAATTTGAAGACAAATAAAAGATATACGACGTCTTAACGTTCTTAAAACGACAAAAGTGCGAATAATTAACTTGTCTTCGATAATATTACAAAAATTCACATTATATTACAAGAAGAAGTCTTATAAAGTAACAACGCTACAAAGTCGTTGCAATTCGACAAAAAAATTAATTATAAAAAACTTTTAGTCGAAGAAAAAGCAAAAAAACGTAAACTTTAGACAAAGCAAAAGCTTCGCATTATTTAAGCAAGAAACAAATTTCTTTTAAAATTATTTTATAAAAACAAAATCAAAGCAACAAGTTTGCGTCGTTTACGCGAAAATCACTTCGATAACAAAATTAGCAAATTAGCATTAAAAAGACAATGCTTCGATTGTTTTATAAAATCAATTCAATTAAATCTTTATTACAAAAAGAATTTTAAAGAATAAAAGAATTAAACTCGAAGTACAAAGAACTTTTTCGAAATTAATAAAAACTAATTTTTGACAAAGAACTCAAAGATTCGTTAAGTTTAACAATATTTTCGCAATATATCAATAATATAATAAAAAAATTATAAGAATAAGTAAACAAATAAAATTAAAAAATAAAATTAAAAACAATTCGCACAATATCTAATTAATTTTATTAAAAACTCAAAAAATAATCATCTTGTCTTTTCTCGCAAGTATAAGAAAATTAAGCAAAATTAATTTTAAAGCATTAATAACTTCGTAATTTACATTAAGACATTAAAGATAAATTTTAACAAATACATTAAATATTAATAATATAATTATCTTTTGCATTGTTTGCAAAGAAATCTTCATAAAAAAATTAACAACATAATTTAAATTCTCGAGACAAAAAACATTCTTATTACGCTAATATAACGTATAAAAAGCATTCTATTCTTTTGATTTAATATTAAGAACAAAATTTTAGATTAAAAATTATTTTCGAAATTACACAATAACTTTAGAAGAAGTTTGTATAATTGTAAATTAAAAAAACTTACATTAACAATTAAGACTCGCAACGTCTTAATAACAAAAAATTATTAAAAAAGTATAACAAATTTTTTTTTACATAATTTTAACAAAATTAGCTCGAATGTGCGAAAGAAGCGCATTTGTTACAATTATAACAAAAAAAAAACATATTTAGAAAGAATATTCTAAATTTGTCAAAAATAACTCGCAAGTTAATGCAATTAATAGTTTTTAAAAAAGTTTTAAAACAAATGTTTCAAAAATATTATTATTACATTCTCTTATTAAAGAGATTTTTAATAATTCGAAAAATTAAATAAATTCCCAAAAATTATGATTGCGATTGCAAATTAAAAATATAAAACAAATTTTTTTTGCAAAGTTATTAATATTTGTTAACAAAAAATAACACAAATAAAGAAATCTTTTGAATAAAAATAATTATGTCAATTGCATTAATAAATATCTTATAAAAACGTAATATTTAAAGAAGATTAAGTAACTTACAATTAAAACGAAAGATTTTATAATTTAAAAAACTTAATTTGTGAAATGCTATGTCGTAAAAATCAAAATTCGCAACAATAAAAAACAAGAATATACATTAAAATAAGTTTTTTATGCATTTGATAATATTATATACAATATTATTGTTAATTTTTTTTAAATAATAAAAGTTAATTTTAACGTCAATTAATATACGTTAATTTAACGTTATTAAATTACAAACAATATTATTGTTATTAAATCTTCGAAGAATTTTTTGAAATTTGAAAAATAAATTTTGATATTTATTCTAATTTATTGCGATTTTAACGTTAACGAGACGTTAATAGTGCGCGTTATACTTAAAAACATTTAGAATTATAACAATGTTTTCGATTTAAAAAATACATTTATTTTTTCTAAGCACAAAGAGAAAAATCATAAAATTGATTTACTTTTTGAAAAAAAAATATTTTATAATTTGTTATATATTTTTTTCGAATAAGAATTAATTGTTTTACGTAATTATCTTTTGAAAAATTTAATTTTAAATAGAATTTACGAATTAATTAATTAAATTAAGACATTAATATAATTTTTATTAAAAAGCAATAAAAGTTTAAAATTATGCGTTAATTATTGTAATCTTAATGTAATTATAATTAAAAATTAATGTTCTTTTTCTCTTATAAAGAAGACGTTAAATCGTCTAATAAGCGTCGCGTATTTTACGAAATTAAATGTAAAAAACAATTATTATTAAATTCGAATTTATTAAGACAATAAGTAAAAAACAATCTTTCGAACACAATATAAATACTTCGAATATATAATAATGTCGTTTAAATTAATAAACGCATTAATTATTTTTTAAATTTTGATTAATAAAGTTTTAAAAGATTTAATAAATTATCTTTATATAATTTATTTTAATAACATTTTAATTTACTTTAAGACATAAAAAAAACATTAAAATTGCGTATATTAAATATTTAATAAATTATGTTTTTATAAACTTTATGCAAAGTTTTTTAAATGCTTTTTTATAACAATTTCGATTAAATTTTTAAAATACATTATAAGTAATTATAACATATTAATAAATTTATAACAAATTAACTTTATTAAAATATAATTTTAGCTTATTACTTTATGCGAATTTCAAATGTTTTTAAATTTCGCAAATTTTTATCAATAATTTGTAAAATATTATGCAAAAATTATGTAAACTTTGACGAAACTTTTAAAAAATAATAAACAAAACAAACAAAATAATTTTTTTGTATTTAATAAGAATGTTATTTTAATTTTTTAAAAGTTTATTATAATTTTTACGCAAACGCTTATGATAATTTACTTTAATTCAAAAAATTACATTTGTATTAAAATAAATGCTTTGAAATTTACAATTGCGATAATTCTATTATAATTAATTTATCTTATAAGAGAAGTCGATTAAATAACATAACATTTAATAACATTTTATTTAAGAAAAATAATTTTCGCGAAAACTTAATACAAGATTTATAATTAAAAGTTGCTTGTTATTATTATTAACTTCAAGTAATATTAACACTATCTAAAGAATAATTAATATTCAATTATTATGTTAACGAATTATAATAATTTACAATATTTTATAAAGACAAAGACGCTAAATTGTCGTTAATTTCGATAAATATTTTCGCTAACAAAATACAACTTTGAAATTAAATATTGCATAAGAAAAACAAACTTAATTAACAAATTTTCTCGACATTTTAATTACAAAAGAAAATAAATAATAAAATTTATCTATTTACGTTTTAAAATAAATTGAAGAATACTATTATTGTTGCTATTAAAATAACATTAGTACTTATAAAAGATGTTCGTTAAACGCTAACATTATGCGATAAAAACAAATTCGAAACTCGAATATCGAAAATCGAAAAAAAATTCAATATTAAATTTTTTAATAAAAATGTTTTTAATAAAAAAAATACAATTAATAAATTTAAAGAAAAAGAAGTTGTAAACACAATTTAAAATGCGATAATTTAACAATTGTATCGTAGTAACGTTCGCATTGCATACAACAAGAAAAACAACTTAAATTTTTTTATATCTTTGTTATTATTTAAAATAAAAAAGTTACAAGAAAAAAACTCTATAATGTTTAAAATTAAAAAATAATTAACGTTATAAATCTTGAATCAAATTTGCACAAAAAAAATTAATTAATTTATAAAAAAACAATGTTCTTTTTTTATATTATTTTGATTTTCGACGAGATATTATTAAAAAGCGAGTTGTTATGTTTGCATTATAATAACACTTTAATAAAACACTTTAAAATTAAAAAAAACATGTATTTTTATAAGCAAAAATTTTTACTAATTAAAAATGATTGCGAATATTAATATATATATTAAAAACTGCGACGTTTGTTAGCGAAATAAGATTTTACATTATTGTTTTTACAAAAAATTGACGTCGCTTTCTATTTTTATTCGATTATAAATTAAAATCTTGAAAAATTTTATAACGAAATTGTTTGTTAATTATTGCGAAAATAATGTGTTTAACGCAATTCTAATAATAATCGATTAATATTTCAAAATGTTTTTATATATTCTTGTTAAATTTATATAATTGACGAAAGATTTAATTAACATTTTGTTCGAAAAGATGTTGCTTATTTATTTCGAAATTTGTAAAACTATTTTCAATTATAACTTGTTTTTTATTAATAATTATTAATTCGCAATATATTATTATATACGCATTAAACGAAAGCTAAGTATTGCTTTTTGTTTTTAAATTAATAAGTAAATCGAAAAACAAAATTAAATGTTAAAGTACTATTTGCGTTATTATTGCAATTATAAACAAAACATTTAAAACTTATTATTAGTTTTAATTTAATATACTTACAATAACGCATTGCATATGTCGATTAAAATACTATTCTTTAAATTAATATTTAAATTTGTTACAAATTTTCGATTCAATTAAGATAACAAGAATTATTCAAACGTTTTTGTTGCTTAAGAGCGAATTCAATCTCTATAAAACGAACATAATTGATTGATAAATTATTTACAAATTACGTAACAAACGCAAATTCGAAATTATAATAAGAAGACTATTTCAAAAAGATATTAAGTCGATAACAAAGTTATACTTTCTATTAAAATTTTTTTAAACGTTTGTTCGAAAAAGAAATGATCTTACAAGTTTACGAAATCGTTTAAGATTAAAAACATTATTAACTCGCAAACATATTGTTTGCGTTTTCTTGTCAAATAACGCATTTATTTCGTCTTTTATATTTTATTACTAAAATTATATTATCGTAATTTAAACATCGTTGTTTCGAAAAACATAATATTAATTGACAAGAATAAAAAGTAAAAAGTAAAAGATATTCTTAATTATAAGTTAAGATATAACAAGTCGTAATATCTTGTTTAATAAAAAGAATTTTTATCATGTAAAAATAATTAAATATTAAGAAATTATCTCGCGAATGCGAGACGAAAGCTCAAGAAGTACGATGTGCGTAAATCTTTCAAAATATCAATTGCAAAAATAAAGAAATCAAAATTTTGTATGCAAGAGAAATTTTAACAATAAAAAATAAGTTTAATGCTATTATACATGTTTAAGACATAGCAATAATATAGATAATACGTGTAAGTAATATTATAATTCTCTTAATAAGATAATTAAACATTAAAAACTATAAAAATCCAATATAAAATGCACTCAAATTTGATTATTTTCGTTATTTAATTTTTGTTAATAAAGAGTTCTCGCATGCGTGTTATTTGATACAAGATTTAACATTTTATGTACGATTAATTATACGTATCTCTTTTAATTCATTCTTTAATTGTTGTAAGACTATGTACAAACGTATAACAAGACGTCGTTACATCGACACATCAAAGACGAGATTACATTATATGTAAAACTACAATTTAAAGAGACATTAATTTGTAAAAATTCTAAAAGAAAATTCTTAGAGAGAAAACTCTACACAATGTTAAGTCGTTATTACGATAACTTAACACTAATAACGTGTTCGTTAATTATTGAAAATTAATATTACAATTATCTTTCTCTTTTAAATTCTAATTCTTAGAATTAATGTGTTATAACGACGTTCTACTTGTGCAATTTCGTCGATCTCTTATCAAGTTCTCTTTAGAACTTTTTTCTAATTTATATATTTTCTTGTTAGAATCGCAAAGCATCTATAAAAGAGATTTTCTAATTTTTTTCTTTTTCTTTTTTAAACATTCGAAAAGAAATCGAGAAACAACAATAACTTCTCTCGTATATTATTGCGAGACATTATGCTATTTGTTATAAGCGTCTTATTGTATATTGACTTTAAATCAACAAATAAAGAAATCTTTTATTCTTTTGTTTCAAAGCGCAAATACATTTTTGATTGCTATGTTGTTGCGTCGTTATTGCGACAAGTATTCGACGATAATATATCGCAATTTATTTAAATTTTATAAATTTTAAGTTTAGCTTAATTTATTATTTAAATAAATTATCTCGATTTTTTTTATTTGACTTAATCGATTTAACGCGATTAATTTGCAAATAATGTTTATCAACAACATTATTATAATTTCTTTCTTCTTATATTACTTTTCGATTTATAATTAATAGATAAATGCGACGTTGTCTAAGTTGTTCTAATGTTAACAACAATGCTATGCACAAATCTCGCATTCAATGTAAGTTTTCTTAATTATTTTAACGTATCGCAATTTCTTTTCGATAAAGATAATTGTAAGTTTTTATTAATTTTTTGTTATTTAGTAGCAAATCAATTACATAAGCAATGCTTTAGCGAGATCTTGTTATAAGTAAAATTAATAAAAATAACAATATTAATTAAAATAATTTTCTTTGCTTTTCTCGTTTGCGTACAAGTATAACATTTTTCTTTTTTTTTGTTTTTGTTATTTGCGATGTCTTGTTCGCATTAACAAAAATGTTAATTATTAAATACATTTTCAATTTTTGTTTGCTTTGCGATCTAATAATATGCAATATATTAAGCGAAAGAATATTCGTTATAAATATTGTGCTTTAAAGTGCAAGATTGTAAGTTGTCTATATACTTTTATATTTAATTTAATTTATTAATATATTCTTATTGTTATTTAATATATTAAGTGAATTAACATTGTATTAAAGTTTAGCATGCGTATCTTTAATAAAAATAATGTTAAGATTTAATTAAAATGCATTCGCTTCGCAAGTGCAATGTTGTCTCACTATTATATACATATAATAGTAAAAAAACAAATTAATTTTGTGTTTAATTTACGAGAATCTTCTAATTAATATTAATGTTAAGCTAGATTATTTATGCGATATTTGATAGAAAATGTTCGACGTAATACGTTATAAAACAAATTTTAATGCTCTTTCTTTAAAGAAGTTAAACGAGAATAATAAGTTCGTATTTAACAATGTTGTTGCAAATAACAAGTTTAAGAATTCATAAATTTTGCATAATTTAATAATTTCGTTAAAAATAATATTATTTGTTTTGTTTTTATTAATTAAATCTTTTAAAAGAAAAGTAACTTAAATGTCTAGATAAGATTTTTCTCGTATATTATAATTGTTTCGACAACTTATATATTTGATTCAATTATATTAAATTGCTTATTATTAAATAAAAACATTTATAATAAACAACTTTTTTGTTTAATAACATAAAAGTTAACAATTAAAAAATTAAATCTTATTTATATTTTTTCGCAAACATTATATTTTCGCAATTTCTACGTAAAATTTATGCTTAAAAGATTATTATTTAAGATGTGCTTTTATTATGTTTAAAGTAATAAAATTAATTGCGTTTTAAAAGATTGCATTTTTTATTTTCGTTATTAATAATTTACTTTTGTAATGTTCGTACATTATCGAAGACAATTAAGCAACAATAATTGAAGAATTAATTAAAAAAGACATGTATAATTAATTGTAAATAAAATATTAAATCTTGCATTAAATAACACGCATATAAGAACTTTTTATTTAACGAAAATTAAATAACGAAAGTAATCAAATTTGAATGCACTTTATGTCGCATTTTTATAACTCTTAATGTTTAATTAACTTATTAAGAGAATTATAATATTACTTATATGCATTATTTGTGTTATTGTTATGTCTTAAGTGTATATATAATATTAAATCTTACTTCTTAATCTCGAACAATCTTGTAAACTTGTAAGACAATTTCTTCTTTAAACAAACGTCTAAAAGATTTTTAATAGAAAACATAACTTTATTATCGACTTAATATTTTTTTGAAATAATCTTTTTATTGTGATTTCGAGTTTACATTTGTTGCGCGATTTATAAATAATTTATTAATTAATTGCATTTGTTTTACAAAGACTAAATTCGCTCTTAAGCAATAAAAACGTTTAAATAATTCTTATCGTTTTAATTGAATTAAAAATCTACAACAAATTTAAATATTAATTTAAAAAATAATATTTTAGTTAACATATGCGATGCGTTATTATAAATTTATTAAATTAAAACTAACAATAAGCTTTAATTATCTTATTTATAGTTGCAATAACAACGTAAATAATATTTTAATATTTAATCTCGTCTTTCGATTTACTTATTAATCTAAAAATAAAAAGCAATACTTAACTTTTATTTAATGTGTATGCGATAATATATTGCAAATTAGTAATTACTAATAAAGAGCAAATTACAATTAAAAACAATTTCACGAATTTCGAAATAAACAAACAATATCTTCTTAAATAGAATGTTAATTAATTTTTTTGTTAATTATATAAATTTAATAAGAATGTATAGAGACATTTTGAAGTATTGATCGATTATAATTAGAATTGCGTTAAACATATTATTTTTGCAACAACTAGCAAATAGTTTTGTTATAAAATTTATTAAAATTTCGATATATAATTAAATAAAAATAGAAAACGATATTAACTTCTTATAAAAACGATAATGCAAAATCTTATTTTATTAATAAATGTTACAATCTTTGATATATATATTAATATTCGCAATTATCTTTGATTAATAGAATTTTTTGCTTATAAGAATAAGTATTTTTTTAATTTTAAAGTGTTTTGTTAAAGCGTTATTATAATGCAAACGTAATAGCTTGCTCTTTAATAATGTCTCGTCAAAAATCAAAATAACATAAAAAAAGAATATTATTTTTTTATAAATTAATTAATCTTTTTTCGTGCAAATTTAATTCAAGATTTGCGACATTAATTATTTTTTAATTTTAAGCATTGTAAAGTTCTTCTTTTATAACTTTTTTATTTTAAGTAACAACAAAGATAAAAGAATTTTTAAACTATTTTTTTTGTTGTATGCAATGCAAACGTTGTTGCGATATAATTATTAAGTTATTGCGCTTTAAATTATATTTGCAACTTCTTTCTCTTTAAATTTACTAATTGTATCTTTTTTATTTAAAGCATTTTTATTAAAAAGTTTGATATTAATTTTTTTTTCGATTTTTGATATTTGAGTCTCAAATTCGTTTTTATTGCGTAATATTAATATTTAACGAATATCTCTTATAAATATTAGTATTATTTTAATAATAACAATAGTAATGTTCTTCAACTTATTTTGAAACGTAAGTAAATAACTTTTATTATTTAATTTGTTTTCGTAATTAAAACGTTAAGAGAGTTCGTTAATTAAATTTGTTTTTTTTGTGCAATATTTAATTTCGAAGTTGTATTTCGTTAACGAAAGTATTTATTAAGATTAATAATAATTTAGCGTCGTTATCTTTATAAAATATCGTAAATTATTATAATTTATTAACACAATAATTAAGTAATAACTATTCTTTAAATAATGTCGATATTGCTTAAAGTTAATAACGATAATAAGCAACTTTTGATCGTAAGTTTTGTATCGAATTTTCGCAAAAATTATTATTTTTAATTAAAATATTATTGAGTGTTACGTTGTTTAATCGACTTTTCTTATAAAATAAATTAATTATAATAAAATTATTGCGATCGTAAATTTTAAAACGTTTATTTTAATACAAATGTAATTTTTTAAATTAAAGTAAATTAACATAGATGTTTGCGTAAAAATCGTAATAAACTTTTAAAAAGTCAAAATAACATTCTTATTAAATACAAAAAAATTATTTCGTTTATTTTATTTGTTGCTTTTCAAAAGTTTTATTAAAGTTTAAAAAATTTTTACATAATATTTTATAAATTGTTAATAAAAGTTTGCAAAATTTAAAAACATTTGAAGTTCGCATAAAGTAATAAGTTAAAATTATATTTTAATAAAGTCGATTTATTGTAAATTTATTAATACGTTATAATTACTTATAATGTATTCTAAAAATTTAATCGAAATTGTTATAAAAAAGCATTTGAATAACTTTGCGTAAAACTTGTAAAAACGTAATTTATCAAATATTTAACATATATAATTTCAATATTTTTCTTGTGTTTTAAAGTAAATTAAAATTTTATTAAAATAAATTACACAAAGATAATGTATTAAATTTCTTAAAACTTTGTTAATTAAGATTTAAAAAATAATCGATACGTTTATTAGTTTAAACGATATTATTACGTATTCGAAATATTTATATTGTATTCGAAACATTGTCTTTTATTTATTGCTTTAATGAATTCGAATTTAATAATAAATATTTTTCAAATTTAATTTTGTAAAGTACGCAACGCTTATTAGACAATTTAGCGTCTTCTTTATAAGAAAAAGAAAACATCGATTCTTAATTATGATCGTATTAAGATCGCAATAATTAACGCATAATTTTAGACTTTTATTGCTCTTTAACACAAACAATATTAATATTTCGATTTAATTAATTAATTCACAAATTCTACTTAGAATTAAATTTTTCAAAAAATAATTATGTAAAATAATTAACTTTTGTTTGAATAAAATGTGTAACAAATTATAAGAAAATTTCTTTTTAAAAGCAAATCAATCTTATAATCTTTCTTTTTATGCTTAAAAAAATAAATGCATTTTTTGAATCAAAAATATTATTATAATTCTAAATATTTTTAAATATAATGCGTACTATTAACGTTTTATTAACGTCGAGATCGCAACAAATTAAAACAAACATTAAAATTTATTTCTTAAATTTCAAAAAACTCTTTAAGAATTTAATAACAATAATATTTTTTGTAACTTAATAGCGTCAAATTAACATATATTCGTTGACGTAAAAATTAGCTTTTATTATTTAAAAAAAAAAACGATAATGTTGTATACAATTTTATCGAATACATAGAAAACTTGTTTCGATATATATTTTTATTTCTTATTATCGTAAATCTTGATTTTTGCGACGTAAAATTTTACAAATTAAGTTTTTTAAATTGTAAAAGCTTTTACTTTAATTGCAAGTTGTTCGATCTTTTTTAATTATTATGTCTTTGTTAGATGTTTATTAATGCAATTGATATAAGCATTTTTATCAAAAAGATCTCTTTATTTATGTTATTTTTTGTCGACAAATATTAATAGTTTTGCAAAAAGAATTTTTATCTTGTGTTTTTGATTCGCAATTGCGATTATAATTCTTGCAAATTTATTTAATTTTTTAAATTATTAAAAATCTCTTTAATAAAAAAACGTAATAATAATACTTTTGAAATGTTTGTTTTAAAACTTTTTTGAAAATTGTTAATTGTATTAATTTGCGAGTTATTTTTAACAAATTTAAAACATTTTTTTTAAATATATTTTTTTTTGTTACAATTATAATAGATACATTTCTCTTGTGCATTCGAATTAATTTTGTTAAATTTATGCAAAAAAGACTTTGTTGTACTTTTTTAACAACTTTTTGTCGTTAAAATGTTACAAGTCTTAATTGTTAATATAATTTTTTTCGATTTACGATTATACGAATTTTCTTTGAAGTTATTACGTAATTTTAAAAACAATTTTCGATTTAAAATTTTGTTCTTAATATTAAATCGAAAAAGTAAAGTGCTCTTTATGTATTATATTAGCGCAACAAAAGCGTCTCTCGTCTTAAAAATTTAAGTTATATTATTTATTTATTTACAAAGATTTTTTTTCAAATAATATAAAAGATAATTACGTTGTTAACGTTTAATGTATTTGTTAAGATTCGTTTTTTATATCTTAATATAAATCACGAAATTGTTGACGTTTTAAAATTAACTTTACTTAATTTTCTCGTACTTGCGAGAGAAAACGAAACGACAATTTTTTGAATTCTTAATAAGATTAATCAAATATTATGCGAATTATTTTTAATTTTACTTCTTTATCTTGTTTATTCGTTTATTCTTATAATTTTTTTATTGCGTCGTCGACGTATTGCGAAAATATTATTAAATTTAGCAAATCTTTGAGTTCTTTATTGAAAATTAATTTTTATTAATTTCGAAGAAAATTTTTACACTTTAAATTTAATTCTTTTATTCTTTGAAGTTCTTTTCGTAATAAAGACTTAGTTAAGTCGATTTTATAAAATCGACAAAGCATTATTTCTTTAATATTAATTTGCTAATTTTGTTATCGAAATAATTTTTACGTAAACGACGCGAATTTGTTGCTTTAATTTCGTTCTTATCAAATAACTTTAAAAGAAGTTTGTTTTTTGCTTAAACAATATAAAGTTCTCGCTTTGTTTAAAGTTTACGTTTTTTTACTTTTTCTTCGATTAAAAGTTTTTTATAATTGATGTTTTTGTCGAATTGCGATAATTGTGCAACGTTATTAATTTGCAAAACTTCTTCTTATAATATAATATAAATTTTCGTAATATTATTAAAGACAAGTTAATTATTTACATTTTTGTTGTTTTAAAAACATTAAAATATCGTTTGTTTTTTATTTGTTTTCAAATTTCGTTTTGTATTACGTGTTAAATTAATTATCTTGTTAAACAATCGCTTATAAAGATTAAGACAAATTAATATTGTAAAATTATGTACCAATGTGTAACAAAACGTTGTTACATTAATGCATTAAAGACAAGATTACGCTATATATAAAACTACAATTTAGAGAAACATTAATTTGTAAGAATTTTAAGAAAAAAATTCTAGAAAGAAAACTTTGTACGATGTTAAGTCGTTATTACGATAACTTAACATTAATAACGTGTTTATTAATTATTAAGAACTAATATTACAATTGTTGTTACTTAATTATCTTCGATAATGCACGAACGTTACAAAAGTAAATTATTAATAATAAAAATAATAAATGCAATCTTTTGAAATATAATTAATTTTATTGTTTTAAGTATAATAAAAGCATATCTTAAATAATAATTTTTCAAGCATAAATTTTATGTAGAAATCGTAAAAATATAATGTTTGCGAGAAAATATAAATGAAATTCGATCTTTTAATTATTAATTTTTATGTTATTGAACAAGAAAGTTGCTTATTTTAAATTTTTTTATTTGATAATAAGTAATTCGATATATTCGAATTAAGAATATAAGTTGTCGAAACAATTATAATATATAAGAAGAATTTTGTTTAGATATTTACGTTGTTCTTTCTTAAAGAAATCTAATTAGCAAAAACGAAACAAATAATATTATTCTTAATAAAGTTATTAAATTACGCAAAATTTACAAATTTTTAAATTTGTTATTTGCAATAACATTGTTAAATACAAATTTATTATTTTTATTTAACTTCTTTAAAGAAAGAACATTAAAATTTGCTTTATAACGCATTATATCGAACATTTTTTACTAAATACTGCATAAATAATCTAGCTTAATATTAATATTAATTAGAAGATTTTCGTAAGTCGAATGCAAAATTAATTTGTTTTTTTACTATTATGTGTATATAAAAATAAGATAGCATTGTACTTACGAAGCAAACGCAATTTAATCAATTTTAGCATTATTTTTATCGAAAATACGTATGCTAAACTTTAACAAGATATTAACTCGCTTGATATATCGAATAACAATAAGAACACACTAATAAGTTAAATTAAATATAAGAGCATATAAATAACTTATAATCTTGCGCTTTAAAACGCAATATTTACAACAAATATTCTTTCGTTTAATACATTGCATGTCATTAAATTACGAAGCAAATAAAAATTAAAAACGTATTTAATAATTAATACTTTTGTTAATGCGAACAAGATATCGCAAATAACAAAAACAAAACAAAAAAACGTTACGCTTGCGTGCGAACAAAAAAAATAAAGAAAATTATTTTGATTAATATTGTTGTTCTTATTAATTTTACTTATAATAAGATTTCGTTAATGTATTGCTTACGTAATTAATTCGCTATTATAATAACAAAAAATTAATAAAAACTTACAATTATCTTTATCGAAAAGAAATTGCGACATGTTAAAATAACTAAGAAAACTTACATTAAATGCGAAATTTGTACGCAACATCGATATTAACATTAGAACAACTTAAAGAACGTCGCATTTATCTATCAATTATAAATCAAAAAATAATATAAAAAGAGAAAAATTATAATAATGTTATTAATAAATATTATTTGCGAATTAATTGCGTTAATTCGATTAAGTTAAACAAAGAAAATCGAAATAATTTATTTAAATAACAAGTCAAGCTAAATTTAGAATTTATGAAATTTAAATAAATTGTGATATATTATTGTCGAATATCTGTCGCGATAATAAAGCAATAACATAGCGATTAAAAATGTATTTACGCTTTAAAACAAGAAAACAAAAGATCTTTTTATTTGTTAATTTAAAATTAACATACAATAAAACGCTTGTAACGAGTAGCACAACGTCTCGCAATAATATACGGAAAAAATTATTGTTGCTTCTTAACTTCTTCTCTAATGTTTAAAAAAAATAAAGAAAAAGATTAAAAAATCTCTTTCATAAACGTCTCGCAATTCTAACAAAAAAATATATAAATTAGAAAATGCGTCGCACCTAAAGACATAAAATACTACTTATTATTTAATTAAATCTAAAAAAGTTCTAAAAGAACTTAATAGAAGATCGACGTAATCGCGTAAGCAAAATGTCGTTATAATACATTAATTCTAAAAATTAGAATTTAAAAAAAAGAGACAATTGTAATGTTAACTTTCAATAATTAACGAATACGTTATTAGTGTTAAGTTATCGTAATAACGACTTAACATCGTATAGAATTTTCTTTCTAAGGATTTTCTCTTAGAATTCTCACGAATTAATGTTTCTCTAAACTGCAATTCTACATATTACGTAGTCTCGTTTTTAGTGCGTCGATGTAACAATGTCTTGTCACATGTTTGTATACAATCTTATAGAGTTATTGTGTTATAGAAGTTATTTCTTCGAATTGTCGATGTTAAGAATAAACAAAAACTCGTTGTATCGCAATAAAGATATAAGTTGTATATTAAAACTTAATCTTCGAGATAAAAGAGCTAGAAACAAATATTTTATAAAGACTTGACAATATCTTTACGCAATAACGCGACAATTTTCTCAATTACAATATTGTTATACAACGTTACTTAAGTTTTATAAAATATCTTCGAAATATTAAATCGAACAAATTATATTTGCAAAAAGTCTTGTATCTAAGAGTAAACTTAACAACTAAAATATATTAATAAATTTAATTTGCAACTTTATACTTTGCAATTAATACTTATATCTAGCAAAATTAAATAACGTTAACTTATTACTCTTAACCTTCTATAATTGACAAAGACTTTTAACAACAAGTTAATAATAAATAACGCATCGAAAGTCGCAAAATTAAACGTAAAGAAAAACAAAAAATTAATTCGATTATTTAACTTAAATATTTGACAAAGAAATTACGTCTAATAAAGAAAAAAGTAAATTTTATAACAATTGTTATATAATAATTTAAATGCAAAATCGAGAATATTAAAGTTTAATCTAATTTTTTACATTAATAATCTTATAAATATTAATATAAATACTTGCTTGTAATTAAGTAAGCAAAATAATATTACGCAAAATTAGCTTAATCTATTTTCTTTTCTTGTTATTTTGTTAATTTGGAAATAAATACAATCTTTATTCAATATATTCGAGAGCATACAAACTCGAAGTGTTTTTTGTTATATTGAAATTCTTATATTATAATCTTTTTTTATCGAGTTTTTATTAATTGTTAAAAAGCTAATATTAAATTTTGTTTTACTATTTCTCTTGCGAGATTTTAACAATCAAGATTATCTGTTTAACAATATTTATTTTGCTTGCTTATTATCTCTAGATATTTCGATCTCTCTCGCGAGAGTTTGTTAATCTTGCAAAATTAAATTTGAGAAAATAAAAAATATTACGAATTTAATATTAAGTTATAAATTAACAATTGTTAAGTATCTAGCTTGGTTAAGATAGTATCGCAATAAATTTGCAAAACAATATAGCAAGTTTCTCGATTACATTTATAAAAATTTGATTAAAAAAGAAAAGTTCTCTTTTCTAGTAAATTTACAAAAATTTATTATTGCATCTTATTATAATTAATTCTAGACAATAAATAAATTGCAATTCGAACTAGATACATTAATAAAAAATAAAGTCTTCAAAAAATATTAAGAATTTTTAAAAATTATAGATTAAGAAACTTTAATTAATTTCAAAAAAGTTAAGAAGACAATAATCAAATATAGTGTGATCGTTGAATCGGGTCGAACACTTTTTTTTGTCCAACCCGAGGATTCGGACAGACTTCTTTGTTTAACCCGAAGTTATATTAACTAATTGCGCTACATACACTAGTCTAAATCAAATAATTCTTTTTTTGCTTGAAAGCACGCTAAATTTTCTATAAAACGGCCTAATTTTTATAAAATACGTATAAAATACAAGAAAGTTATGAATTTTTTAAAATTTAAGGTTTTTTAAAGTTAAGCTTCCTGAGCCCGATTACTTAGCGATTCCCCCGCGAAATCGAGCCCGACGGTCAGGCTAATCAAATATACTTCTTATTAACTAAAACTTATTGTTAACGTTAATTGCTTAAGATATTAAAATAATTACAACAAAAATATTTTTAAAGCTTAACTCTTAACAATATCGAAGCTATATTATCTATTTTATTTCGACAAATCGAATAATTTTTAATCGATTTTTGCTCTCTATCTTTACAATAGCAATGCTTGTTAAAAAGTTGTTAATTTACTATACTTTATTAATCTAATTATATTTTATTGCATAATTTAACGTTATATAAAAAAGTTAATAAATAAGATAAAAAAACAACTTAAATTAGTAGAGAAACTTTCAATTATAATTTTAATATATAATAATTTCGATTCTGCAAAAGACAGAAGAAGTAAAAGAGTTGATAAAATAAGACAATTCAAGTTTATTACAACAACTCTTATATTTAAATCTTACAAATCTAGCTTAAATCTATTAAGAAAAAAGATATAAAACTCTTAATTCTACTTGTTTTTGATTCGACAATTTGTAATAAAATTTAAGAACGTCAAACTCGACATAAACGTAAATAATAATTAAATTAATTAATATTGTTCGACTAATAAAACAAATTTAACTACAATATATTAAGATTATTATATAAGCTCTCTTTATAAATTCAAAGTACAAAAAGATAAAAAATACATTTTTCTAGTTAATATTTATATTATTTATTTAATTGCTAAAATCTTATCGAATCAAGTATTATTTTATAAAGTCGATTTTCAAGAACAAAAGCACAACAATTAACAATATTAATATTATTAACAATTTTTATTTTACGCAAATTAAATTTAAGAGCAACAATCTATAATTCGACAATGATATACAAATTTGCGCAAATAATCTAAAAACTTATAAAAGAATAAAGTTGACAATAGTCTTGCAAAAATATATATTTAAACTCTTCTTTAATAGCTTTAATTAATTAATATTAATAATTAAGTTATAATATCTTAGCTTTAATATAATACAATTAATTTATTATATTTATTTCGATAACCTGCATTTTAAAAACAAATTAAGTTTTTAATATATAACTAATAAATAATAACGCAAATGCATTGTTTAACTTAACAACTTTTAAAATATCGAAAAACTAATTTTATAAAGTTATAAATCTTGCACAGTTGATATTATAATGTGTTTAACTTGTTAAAAAAAGTATAACTTTAAAACTATTAACAATACTCTAGTATAATTTAAATCTTATATTAAGAAATTTATCAAATTCTAAATAAAATTATTTCGATATATAAAAAATTAGCTTTACAAACTATTATTTGCGTAATTAATTATTACAATTTTATTAATTTTCGATTAAGAGTTTCGAAATTATTAGAACTTTTGCAATTATATAAAGTTATATATAATACTTCGATATATTATTAAATACGCGAATATCAAATGTTTAAAATATATTCTTCGAAAGATTGCGATTGTTTTTTAAGCAAAAATAACAAATATGTTAAATTATATTTAAATATTATTGTGCGTACTTTATATAATTAATATATTAACAATATCGAAGAAATTGCAAAATGCAATATTGATTAACAATTTCGTAAATTTTTAAAATTAAGAAGACTTTAATTTCGAAATAGATTAATTACTAAAATTACTAAACTTAAATTTAAAAATATCTTAAAAAGAATGTTTAATATTTTTCTAAAATAGCAACAAGTTACTTAAGAATTAAGTACTTACAAATTTATATTTGTTAAAGCTTAATTTATTTATAAAGAAATTATTTAAAATTGTCGAATTAAGCAAATATTTAAAAAAGAATAGCTCGAAAGATATATAAAGTATAATGTTGCATTTAGCAAAAATATTATTAATTAAAAAGTTTATTAATCGATATTTTAAAAATTCTATTATAAATCTATATATAATAAGTATTGTTCAAATTGAGCAAGAATAATACTAAATATAATTGTTAATATTAAACAAAACTCTTTGTTACAATAAAGAATATAAATAACAATAAATCTCTAAAGATTAAATACGCAAACAACAATAACAAATTTAGATTTAAGAAATTCTAAATTTAAACAAAAGTTCTTAATTCTTTTTAATTCTTAATATATTGTTATCGCAAATATTTAATAATAAAGAACGCATATTTTAGCTCTCTTTACCATCTTTTAAATTTATATTTGCACAACTTTTTTTATTGCAATTATCGCGCTTACTTCTATTAAAATTTGTTAAATTATTAAAATCGCATTGCATACATTTAATAGTTAAACTAAGTTTATAATTATTTAAGTAGCTTAATCTCTTTCTTTGTCTCTTAATTTCTTGTTCGTCTTTTAACAACAATAGATTTTTATTAATATTTTTGAAAATTTCTCTTAGCAACTCCTGTTTTTAAATTCCAGATATTTTCGAAAGCGTTTTTAGAAAATTTTTATCTTATTTATTTCTTAATATTTGTTAATCTTTAACTCTTAACGCAACATTTTCTCTTACTTTCTAATTAACAAAGCTTGTACTTATTGATTTTGCATTTGTTTTTTGTTTATTTTTCTTTTTTTGTTTTTTATTATTTTTTGTTGAAGATTTGTAATTAATCTTAATTAAATAGAAGATTTGTTATTGCTAGAAAATTACAACAGCTTTGTTTATTAATTCTTTGTTTACTTTGTCTTTATTGCGCAATCTTATTACAATTATCTTATTTAATTTAGTATTTAATTGCTAATTTTATTTTAAGATCTTAAGTATTTCGACATTATATTGCGTTATATTACTTTATATATTTTTTATAATTTGCTTAAAAGTTGCTTTATTAATTATATATTTGCTTTAAATTATTAAATTCTTTAACATTTTATTAAGCATAATTAAGATTAAATATTACTTAAAATAAGAATTAGTAAATGTTGTATAAATCTTTTGCGCTCTTTAATTTTTTAATTGCTTTTTAAATTAAATTTTCTTTTTTAACACTTAAGTATTTTAAATATTAATTTTGCTATACAGAACAATAAATATTTGCTTATTCGAATTGCAACTTGAGCAATATAATTTAAATTAAACTTTATTTTACTTTGCAAAACTTATATTACTAATTATTTTGTTATTAAAGTATAATAATTTAATTTTTCAATAACAATTGTTTAAAATATTAATTAGCTCTTATATATATTTTTTAAAATTGTAACAACATATAGTATTTAACTTATTTACTAATTTAATTATATTATTTTTATCGAGATTTTGCTCTAATTAAGAAGTGTTTTTATTAAGACTTATTATTCGATTATTAATATTATTTTTTTCTTTAAATATTTTGTTGTTAATATTATTTATTTCTTCGATAATTGCAATAATATTAATATTAATATTTTTGCAATTAATTAATACTTTAAAAATTCAAGACTCTATATATTACTTTAAATATAATATTATAAAATATACTTGCTTTTTGACGCATTAATTTTCGCGCTTAAAATACTAATATTTTTGATTAATATTTTTGAGTACAAGTTATTAAATAATTTGTCTAATATTTAGATTGTTTATTCTTATTTTATAGATCTTAATACAAATTAAAATTTTAAAAAATAAACATAAATATAATCTTTTTTTAAAAGTATATTAAATACGTTTCTTGTTATTTTTAGTTATTAACGCTATTAAGAAAAGTATTTATTAAATAACTTTCTTCGAATATTTAAGATTTCTTATTTATTGTTAAAAGAACTTGTAGATTTAAAGTATTAAATTAATATTATTTATATATATTATTGTTTTTAATATATCGAATACGTTTTGCAAAATATTTAATAAAAGAAATTAAAAATTTAATATATTTTTAATTGTCTTTTTTATCTTAATAAATTGCAAAAATATCTTAGAATAATTTAATGATATTTGTAATACTTTAATTTATTTATTAAATTTAAATTAACTTCGAATTATTTTTTCGATTTTATTGTTCAAGATAGCAAATATTTTTAATATTAAAATTTTAATCGACAATTATATTCAAAATATATTAAGATTTGTATATTTAATTTTAAACTCTTGTTACTCTTCGATTAAATAAAATTTGTTAATAACTAATATATATAGTTTAAAAGAAAAAGACTTGTATCTTAACATCTTGTTGTTAAAATATTAACTAATAACAATTTTAGAACTAATAAATATTAGAACAAAATTAATTTAATTACTTTTCTGTTATTTAAATATTAATAATATAATTAATTATATATAAAGATATTCGATTTTATTTTATTTTGCGTTTTCGAATCATTGTTGTTATTATTTAATATTAACAATTTATATCTTAAAATACTATTTAACTTTTTACACTAATTATTTTTTAAAATTAATAACAATATAATAATTAATACAATTTTCGAGATATTATATATAAATAGCATTATTTAAAATAGTAAACTCTTTTTAAAATTAATCTTTGTTATAATAATTAAATTGTTAATTATTGCTTGCATTAATTTATAAATTTGCTTTTATTTTATTTCGAAATTAAAGCAATTTTATAGAATTATCTTAATACGCTTTTAATTTGTTTATACTTTTTCGATATTTTTGTTACTCTTAAATGCATTTATTGTTTTTGTGTCAATTTATAAAGTATTCAATATATAACAACAATAACAATTGAGTAAGTTTAAGCACTTGTAAAATTTTTAATTAATCGATTGCTTAAATAATAAAATTATAAAAAGTTTCGAATATAAAGTATAGAATCTAATTGAGCTTAAAAATTGTATAATAAGTATTAAATTTTTCGATTTTTTTAAGAATTACAATTTAAAGATAACAATAAAAGCGAGTTAAATATAATACGTATTTAATTTTAATATTATTAGATAAAGTATAGACAAGAGTAACAAATTAAATAATAATAATACTTATAATAACTATAATAGATATTGTGTTGCGCAATAAAGCTAATTAATAATATTTTTAAATTGTAAAAAAGCAACTTTGATATATTTATCAATAAGAAAGTCGATTTTTTCTTAAATTAAATTATGTTGTTCTTAAATTTGCTACAAAAAAAATTTAAAAACTTGCTATAATATTCTTTATATCAAATTTGAACGTGTCTAGATATACTAAAATTTAGTTCAAGCTATTGCGCATAAGCTACTATCTAGCTTCAACTCTAGCGTCGCCCTAACTTAAACAAGTATTTAGGATTGATTTTAGGGTTAAAGGTTTTTCTGCAGGCAGGTCTAAGTACTGAGGCAAGAAGAGGAAGACCTGAGCGTATTTATCTGCAGTAATATATATATATGGAGAGGCTAGCTAGCGAGTACACGAAACAGTGATCCGAGAATTTAATGCCAATATGTATCAAGCGCTAGAGCCAGATGTCCATCCCTCGCCCTATTAATATTTGCACAGGGCACAGAGGTGCAGACGCAAGTCATTTGGAGGGTACCGACAAGGCACGTCATATAAGGCTGCGCTAGTCGCTCTAAAACCTTATATGCTTTTAGCCAATAACTTCGTTCTCGCGTACGTTCCTCCAAATATTGATTTCATCGTTCTTTATTGTTCAGTGATTTTATTGTTAGCAATGCATGATTAGACATTCGTCAGGTCTCTGAACAATATGACTCGGCAATGCCCTCCGCGTTCTGAAGGATCTGAGGCATTACCGCCGTGGTGCGGCGTTCCATAGGCGGCATCTTCAATGTGATTGGCTAACGCACCGATCACTTCTGGATGCTTTCCTACCCCTCGTACACTACCCTGTTGTTGTTTATTTTGTGTTGTGTCGGTCTAGTAAGCGATTTGAAGCTTTCTTTCTACCGTACTCGGCAGCCAATATTCATTGTCAATTGCGCAGTAATATTTCGCGGGAAATTACTGCAAATAATGGAGGCTACAAGTCAAAAATGGAGGAACAGGAAAAGGTAATCCCGACGTTATCCTCCGTTATGATAGAATAGCTCCGGTTCCTCTATTATACTCACGTCGCCCGTATCATTTGGCTGGTGGGCACTAATTGCGTCTCGTGTCCCAAAAGTCTAGCATCGATGATCCGTCAATCCGACCTCGACGTCGCCGCAGGCATCAATACGTCCTCTGAGGTCGCCCAAGGGAGCCAGGGAACTTCGTTACATTCGTTTCTAGCCTCTCTTACCGTCTCAGCCTCGATTTTCGGCGTTGAAATTGTGCTCTTTATCGTGCTGAAGGATAAACTCACGCAATTGTAGTAAGTGTGTACTATGCTGGGATCTAGAATCGATGACTCACAAATGCCAGTCAGCCTCGAACGTACCTTGTACCCGAAGAACAGCGCGCTGAAGCTCCGTTGGGATCAATTTCCTGGCTATCTACTGTGGTCCAAACATTAGATCGAGTCATCCTTCAGAAGTCGGGCCTTGACGCTTACTTTTTTCTTCGCTACCTTCGTACCCTCCTTAGAATATTCATTGCTCTGAGCCTCATCGTGATATCGACACTGGTCCCCTTGAACCTTATCCATGGAAAGAACGCGCCTGGCGGAGTCCAAGGTCTAGATAGGCTCAGCTGGGCTAAAGTGCGTCTGGCATATACTAGCTTCTACTGGGCTCATCTGATAATAATCATTATGGTGTCTACTTTCGTATGCTATACAATATATATAGAGTTAACGAAGTATATCCGCATTCGACAAGCGTACCTCGCTTCACCTCAGCATCGACTGCAAGCCTTCGCAAACACTATTCTTGTAACAGACATTCCCAAGGAATTCTTAACAACTCCCATCCTCACACGTCTTTACGCCATTTTTCTTGGTGGTATACGCGCGATTTGGTTTAATCGAGACCTTTCCGAGCTATCAAACAAGATTTCAGAGCGGTTGGCGATAGTCACTACACTAGAAGCTGCAGAAATAAGACTTGCAAGATTGGCGATGAAGTCTGCGAAGGGTCAAAAAGAACTGAGCGCTTCGAGCCACGCCTGTGTACCCAATATAGAACCTCTTTGGAGACGATACCTCCATGATAGGGATCGCGACCATATGCGTCTTCCGATTTTCAATCTTACTTGAATGCCTTCAATTCCTCTCGTGGGCAGAAAGGTGGATACCATTCATCACTGCTGGCAGGAGATAGCTCGTTTAAACGACGAAATTGAACAGGACCAGCAAGAACCTGAGTCTTACCTCTTAACGAGCTTCGCATTTGTACAATTCAATACTCAAGAGGGTTCGTACATGGCTTGCCAATCTCTGGTACGGTGTACGTCGTTGAGTTTCCGGACTCATTACATCGAAGCTTCCCCAGTGGATATCAAATGGAAAAATTTGTCCATAAGATGGTGGGGCCAGTACGCACGAACCGTCCTGGTCGTTGTCTCTATCACTGCGATTATCTTGACCTGGTCTGTTCCCGTCGCCCTCACCGGTGTTATATTTCAGATCTCTTATCTGACAGCTTTGTTACCCTGGCTCCATTGGATTGATAGACTCCCATCGTGGCTACTTGGCTGCATTCAAGGTGTTCTACCCCAGTTAATACTTATTGCACTTACTACATTACTACCTGCGTCCTACGTATCATCATAGAATGTCAGGGTCTGCTGACTGATGTGGCCGTGGAGCTTTCCCTACAGAAGTACTATTTCGCTTTTCTTTTCGTACAGGTGTTTCTGATAGTCTCTCTTTCTCCGAGCATTACCGCCGTTGTTCAAGTGGTGGTTCACGGGCTCGATTCTGTACCCGCGATACTGGCCACGAATTTGCCCAAGGCGAGCAATTACTTCCTAGCGTACCTACTAACACGATGCTTTTCCCAATGCGCAAGTACACTTCTTCAGGTGGGACGGCTGATCAATTGGTGCACGCTCCCTCTAATCAGGGATGTCACGCCGAGACGGAAATGGGAGAAGGAGAAAAGTTTGTCTCAGATGCAGTGGGGCACGCTTTTCCCTATCTACACCAACTTAGCTTGTATTGGTAAGGCATCATTGTGCCACGTACACATATTTCTGACACCGCGCCAGGACTTATCTATTCGGTCATCGCTCCACTAATCCTCTTGTTTAGTTCCATCACGTTTGGCCTTCTTTGGGTAGTTTACCGCTATAACCTACTATATGTGACAATTTCACGACCCAACGCAAGAGGACTTCTGTATCCAATCGCTCTCAATCAGTTGTTCACGGGTGTCTACGTGATGGAACTCTGTATGATAGGCCTTTTCTTCTTGGTTCGTGATGATCATAACCGGGCAACCTGTGTCGGCCAAGCTGTGATCATGATCATCGCTATAATGATGACTCTTGGTTTTCAATTCCTCTTGAATGACGCATTCGCTCCACTTCTTCGGTTCATGCCCCACAGCGAGATGAGAGAAGAGCAGACAGCAAAGTGTCACGGAAGTAAAACAACGAATCATCTTCAAACAAATACCGCTTCAACAAAAGATCTGGACGGGATTTTCGCCAACATGTTTTACGAGCTGCAGGACTCCTTAGCGGATAAATCAGACGCTCTTCTTTCGCTAGCGTTTCAACGTGGATCTCTACGCGTTCAAAGACCAGTGGTATGGATTCCAGACGATCGCCTCGGTATCAGTAGCGATGAGATATCACGCGTCAAACAGTTATACAGCAATGTGAGAATCAGCAACGAGTATGCAGGTCTCGATGAGAAGGGAAGAGTAACGCTTACGCAAGATACCAGTAGATTCTCCGACATAGAATCGATGAAGCTTTAGAATCTTTGCTCGGGAGTGTCTAACATAAATTTACGTACACATCTAATTCCTAAACCACAGCACGTAGTAATAAATTTTGATATCGGAAGCAAATCTGATGCTTAAGCAAGCAATGTAGAGCCCCCGCAAATACCAAACGGCCAAACCCTGCACAAAATTCTTTCTTCATTGTCTGCAAGCTTCACACTAACCTCCTCGACAGCTTTTCAGTGGAAAGGGAAACTCGGGTCTCGAAGTTCACAGGAAGAATGTACGGTTTAAAACGGGCCACAAGTTTGCATTGTGATATTGGAATTTCTTCGTAATCTTCAAGATAATCTAGTAACAGCTGATCGTATATCGCGTTTCATAACACGCTATCTGCGTCTGAGGGCTGAAAGCTATTGGCATAGTCTGTAAGCGAAAACGACCTGGTCAAACTATCGTATCGTATGTGCCGTGCGGACTGATACTGGATTAGTATTGTTCAAACAATTTCGGTAGGGAACAAACATCAGCAAGGCGTCGACCAAGCCATACAATTCTTTCCACTCTTAGCTCGTTCATCCATGGCTGCTCGCGTGCTCGCTTCTCATTGTCGATTCTTGCATCAGGAAACAAATTTGCTGGATGATAAGTAGTAGAGTATAATTGACCACGAATAGTATAGTCCTCGAGCAACGGTCCACGCGTCCCTTCCTCAGGTATAGGGAACTTCCCTGAACCAAGCCGGGCATATGCTGGGACCAAGTCTTCTGCCTTCATCGCCTCGTATCCGGACATCAAATTATCGAGGAATAAAGACATAGATTTCCATGGAATAGCTTTTTCAATGTGCTCCATGGCTCCTTCAACAATTGTGAGGCTCCGAAGGAAGACCAGATAGACATGCACGAGAGGATACACGTTCTTATCTTTGGGTCGATTTAATGCGGCGCCGAGAGTCAATGATACTAACCCTAAGGCCTGAGAGATAAAAGTCAACGAAGGTGTTGACAGAGACACGGCGGGACTATCGACCTGTATCTCTTCAGGCTCAGATGAACCTATCCGTTCCCCTTGAATACCGGGCTCGCTATGTAGAGCCTTTTCCGCTCGGGCTTAGGCATCATCGAAACACTTGCGAAGAATTGGCTTTGGTGCCCCTGCACCTAAGCCACCATACTCAAGCAAAGCTGTGAAGTTTGAGACAGCAGCGTAGACGCCATATTCCTTGAATTTGGTGCCAGTTCTAGTGATATAGTGATTAAAGAAACCTTCCTTCGCAAGCTCAACCATGACTGCATGGTATTGGTCCTGATTCTGATTGGAGAATAAGAGAGCATGTGCTCTGATGAATATGTAAAGTCTTTACCGGCAACTGTCTGAGACTATTCGTATCCCGTTCATGAAGAATAGGGTTGAACAGAGTCATGATACTTTCCCTGCTGCTTTGAAACGGAGTGATACAGGTCAAAGATCTCGTATACAGTGAAAGTTGCTCCCAAGAAGAGGATCGCGCGAGGATGGCTAGATGATGGTATAATCGGCCAATGTGCGGCATTCCGCCGGAAACCTTGATATACCAGCGATAAGAAACAGTAGACCATGTCTCTTTGTTTTTGGTTCACCATCGTCAATCATCATTCGATAACGGCAGAGATCGCCTAGTATTCGACATGGATCAGTAGATGTGAACGTAAATATGTCAGTGGACCCTCACCGAGACATTCTACCCACAGATCCGTGTACTTTGGCACCGTTTCATACAATAGAGTTATCATGTGATAAGCAATACCAAAGAACGTCAAGAAATGTTCCAGCGATTGGGCAAACCATGTAAAAGAATGTCAAGAACATTCTGAATACCATGCCTCCACATCCTTGCGGGTATGTTGTAATTATCAGCTGTTCTGATTAGGGCATCGCTGGCTGACGGGTGCTGAGAGGCTAGGATGAAGTTGTAATGGTCATGAAGCAGTCGCTTATAAAGGGCGACCAGTGATCGCCAGTGCTTATCTTCAAGATTGACTCTCCTAGTCGGATCTTGTTCTTGAATAGCCATAAGTTGACGTTTATCAGCCGTTATACATCGGGCCTCATCTGTGACCAAACCCTTATAGATATCTCTGACTTCGAACATCAATTGCTCGTGGGATATTGGTCGGGTCTCAGGTTGGAGTAATATCTCTGGATCTGGTTCGAAGGGACCAGAATCATGATGCCCATTATAGAGCTCCTCAGACAAGGGCTCTCCAGAGACTTCAGTTCCACAGTATTTCCCAGAGTCAAGGGCATTGGAGATCGGCCGTTTATTAGGTGAGATACCAAGCTGCGCCTATAATACTTCTTTTATTACCAGAGCTTTCTCTCGCTGGGAGGGCGACTGAGTTCGGGACCCTGACTTGCGATTGGATCCGGGGCGATGAGGATATTGAGCAAAATCTTCGCCGATATTTCCCCCTCCTCTTTCAACACACCCACTAATACCTCCGCTGTCAGTCCGGAGATAATTGGACTTTAGCTTCGCACGTTCTCCAAAACAAGATCTCGAGGTAGTAAGTGTAGGTGCTACCGATGGCACAGTGAAGTGGCTTTGGTGGTCTCCATTCCCAATGCTGGGACTCAGCTTCAACTCCGTTTGCAAGATTATTTGTTGTCCTATATGGGGAGCCTCCGGCTTTTGTAGAGTGTCTCTCGTCTTTTGTACAAAATCTGGAGCCGAAGAAGGCTGGCTCGTGACTAGCCCCCGTCCCTCGAGGTTGAGACAACACTCTTGATCATGGGTACGGAAGTGCCTGGTTTACGTTCCCTTCAGGATCTTGAATGTACAGGAAACCTCAACCTTCATCATAGCTCGCACCCAGGGGACGATAGCGACGATTGTCCCGTATGTGACGGGAGTTGGGAGTACTGCAGGGGGCCGAGCGCACGGCAGATTGCTGCCTTGGCGACAGAGAAGCAGGGGCACATTTAGCGCTTTCACAACGGTTGTCGCCCCTTGGTCTTATTTTTAGATCCCCGACCCCAACTTCTGGCAAGATAATTTTGGTCAACTTTCGCATTTCGCTATTTAGATATATAAAATTAATCAAGTATTACTCTAGACACTATGCGCTTTCTAACACTTCTTTACTTATAAGTTTTGATTACGAATTGCTAGAGCTATAGAAACTGCAGAGTTCGTTGACATGTACTACTTAGTACTTTAAGAAGTTCAAGTCAATTTTTGATTTTAAGATACGCTTCGGAACACAAAAACTTTGCAATTAGATAACTTTCTCAATATCGATTTAGACTCTATCAAAGATGTGCTGTTAAAAGCGCAAAGTCCACTCTATCAAACGTGAGATTTTGATAGTAATAAATCAAGAAATGCGAAAGTTGATCAAAAGCATCTTGCCAGAAGTTGGGGTCGGGGATCTAAAAATAAGGTCAACGGGCGACAACCGTTGTGAAAGCGCTAAATATGGAGGGCTCACCGTCCATTCTTCCCTTCCTTCTCCAGTCTGTTCGCACTCTGCCATACAGCGCTTTTTGCCCACCCTCCCGCTCCTTGAGTTTTTGTCCCTAGCGCGGCTTCATGTACATATACTGCTCCAGGTAGCTGTCGCGTAGATAGCGGGAGTTCTCACCGCCAGCGAGGCCCCTTCTTGCCGCCAGCCAATTACGGCTCGGCTGCTCAGCGGCTGCTGTTCGCATGTAGCCTTGCTACAGTTCAGTAGGTAGAAGGGAGCCATTGGCGGTGACAGGGCCAACCACTCAATGACATCATCTTTGCATGACGAAGCACTCCCAACATGCGAAAGAAAAAGCTGAAGACACAATTCAGGACAACAGCGCTTTCTTTTTCTGATGCTCTCTATAATAGGTCTTTGCTTGGACTCTGTTCTCTCCCATATAACTGCTTCTCTAGAGACGGTTACCGTTGCTTGGGTCGTGTTTCGAAACAACGGCTGGGTACATGATACGAATAGACAAGTACCTATTAATGGGATTTCGCTTGTCGCCTCTCCTTCTTGTTTCCGCGTGGTGGCTCAGACATGACACCGAAGCGATGCTGTACGTGCTTTTATATAGAAGCACTTCATCCATCGATTGCGTTCCGGATCTGTATCATTGGCTTTTTGCTCTCGATATCGCTATTGACTTATATCCAAAATTGCAGAATTGTACTTCTCCACTATGCTTCCAAAAGCCCAACGTTTTGCCTCTTCTTGGCTGTTCCTGGCAGCACTCTACCATGCAACTTATTGTATAGCGGCTCCTCCACTACGCCTACCATATAATGATCCGTTGTCATCCATTCTTCGAGCCAGCAATCACAGTGTCCGGCTTCCAGATAGCGCCCTCAAGTTCGTCTCCCTGCTCTAGATTGCCCAGCACTTTCTAAATTTACCCTCCCTCAAGTGTCCCTGCCTCCGGATTCTGCACAACAAACAACCTACAAGCCCCCGTTGAAAGATACATAATCCACATCCGCCCTTCCACCACAATCTTGCATCTCTACTATTGCCCCGGTCTCCCTATTGACCGAGACGCGATGGATAACACTCTCGAATTCGTGCACGATTACATGGCACGCCAAGCATACACGTACGGAGAGAATGCTCATCTCGTGGCTGCAGATGACCCCTATCAGACGGCAAGAGTCCAGGACCAGAATTGCACCTTCGATATAAGTTCTTCGGGCCTCAGTCCCAATACGGGAGTCACGTACCATTTGACATACCAAGTCGTTCTGAATGCAGTACACGGTCTTTTCAATTTCCTCACTCCTGACCGACTGGGAAGTATTGTGGCAATGGTTTTCGATCCGAGTCTTGGCGAGGAGAAAGTCGGAACGTTGGGCCTCCGACCTTGGGAGGATTGAAAGGTGACGCTCTTTGTCACGTGGTGGATGCAGATGATGAGATGGAGCAATGGCCTGGAATCTCTCATACCTCTTTGATACTAACTTGCGGGCCTTAGCTCTGCCTGGGCACTGTAGCATATTAAGGCCATTCTCTCCATAAATCAATCAACAATCTTTCACACCACATACTATTATACTGACCCCGTGTCAACCGATAATCACTCGGGGGTAGGTATGTTGATGAATCAACTTCTCTGCTTCCGTAGGGAATGCTGCCATGGCCATCCTGTCTTGGTCTTCCGCTTTCATAATGGACGATAGCCGAGTCGGCATTCTGCTCAGGCCATCGGCAATACCAATATGCTGATCCCTGGAGGAACGATAGACCAGTTCAAAGTCGTATTCACCAAGCCTGTCCATCCAGTTAAAGATTCTTCCTTTCTCGATCTGTCCTTTGTTAAGGATTGGTATCAAGGCATCGTGATCGCTGTATATTTTGACAGGGTACTTCGAACCAATTACTAGCCAGCGTACTTCAGCCAGACAGCGAACAATTGCAAGGCATTCGCGTTCTGAATTAACATACCGAAATTCGGCGTCATTCAATCGAAATAAGAGAAACATTATGATTCGCTCATGAGACTGGAATTTCGGTGATGCTTTAGTTCCAACCGGTTGACCATGAAGCTGGAACAGGCATCCGCCTACCGCTTCCTCGCTGGCGTCCACAGCCAGGTGATATTGTAAATCTGAGTCTGCTCCTGACATTGCATTAATAGTAATGACTTTCTTAACCTCATCAAATAATGCCTGCTGGGATATACCCCAATCGAATAAATCCTTCTCAACATATTTTCGCTGAACGATAGGCTTCTTGAGCCTTGCAGAGTGATATACCTTGGTTAGATCTTTATCGCATGCTTCGATCTCATCATCATGTGCCTTTTTGAGCTTTGATTCTGTTGGCATAAGCTCTAGATAAGCCTTCTTCATCTCCAGAACATGGACTGCTCTCCCCGAAATAAAGATTCTTAGGAATGATATCAGCAAAAGAAATGCATCCAGTTCCGCTCGATTTGTAGGTGTAGACCATAATTTGTCATAACCGGTACAGAAGTAATATCATGTAGATATATTGAATAAGACAACTAGCTAAGGAGAGAAGTACAGTGTTTGTGGGCATGCTATGAAGTAGGAACGCTAATGCACGCTAGATCTAATCGGGTATACATGTTCAAGCAAGCAGTGTTACATGATTGCAAGGTCGGGTCGTAACATAATTGAATTTTCTCCCTGTGTTTGATTGATGGCCTAAGACCAGAAGCACTTCCCTGGAACCCTAGTAACTCGAGGTCGTCCACAAAAACCATAATTTTATGCCCCAATAAGTAGACAGGGCCAAATGCCACACGGGGAAAACTGTTTATGTAGAAAGGTAAACATGGATTCAAAATCAGTTGCGGAGGCTGCATGGTCATCCATATAGACTTGAAATGCATGATCTCCGTGGTTGCCAATAAGGGTCGACATTCTTGGAATACCGTCACTGTTAGCTGGCAACGGTCCGAAAACAAGATCAGAGAATTGTGCGTATGTGTGAGCTGCACCCTTTAGGCCCTGACCCATTCGCAGATACACCCATTGCCCGTTCGGGGCGATGAAGCCAGTCTTGTTAATGTCCGCTCACTTCATAGGGATAGCCCAATAACTATTTGCGGCGTCCGAGGTAAAGAATACCAGTGTGAAGGGATGGGAATAGGTCGCTTGGGGGTAGGAGGGTAGGTTGCAACGTCAATGGCTCTGGCCTATCAAATAGTAATACACATGTATGAATCGAATGAATGAATGGAAACACCTCTATTAGCACTTGTATGTAGGATGGTTGCTAAGTACAGAGTTCAGCTGTCATAATATCAACGTGCAGAGTCACATGATCACGCCTTGGCATATGTCAGGTCTAACCCACGACACCAGGAAGTGGGGTTTGATCAATACATTCAATGTATCCTCCAGGTGGTGCGTTGGATATCCTGATTTGATGGTAAAAGAATTCACTGGGATAAAGTTATGCACTACCCGAAGCAATGGTGAGTCCATCTTCTTGGGTGGGAACTTGGTTCGGTGTCCCCAAGGGCTACTTCGCCGTACAATGATGCCAGCATCCTCCATTTCAGGGAAAATACGGTTAGCAAATTCCTTTTCTTCTGGAGTGTAACGCGGAAGACTGGTTTTGCTAAGCCGAGCATGCGGCTCGAGATCAATTGAATGTTCAATCAGGACCGTAGGTTGAATATCCCGTACAGTCTTGGCAAAACATTCTTTCCATGTGTATAACATTCGTTTTGCTTTTTCGAGCCTCTCTGGTGTATCGGCCACCACCCCGATAGTAATACCGCTATCCTGGAACCATGCCTCGATAACATCAAGGGGGTCGGAGCTGAGCTCTCGTTGGGTAGGACGGCGTTCGGTGAGAAAGCCATGACCTTTACCGAGAGAGTAATTCGTAAGTGTTGCAGTTAAAACTGCTGGCTTGATTTCGACAGGGGGAGTCCGACTGGTGTCGGGATTACTGGTGGGATAAGCAAAAACTGCTGCCGTAAGGAATGATTCGATCGTTCTTGGGATCTGTAAAGCTGCTAGCACGTCTACACAAGGACTAGGACCAGTCGAGCCCTGATTCCCCCCTGGAAGGGAAATCAGGGCGAGGCGTTTTCCTGCTCGTCCAGTAACTGCTGGCAAGTGGAATCCGCACTCTCGTAGCCCTCATCATCAAACTCAACAACAGGAAGTCCGCCTTCATAGCCACTAATTGGCCTGGAACCTCACGGATCTGTTTGTCGTCCCCAGCGATTGTAATTTTGCCGATGCCGTAATGTGGGTTGCAGTGAACTCTCCTCATCCACGTTAATCCAAGAAGTAAATTATAGATATCTACTTAAACCACCCAAGCCTTGATAGTTGCTGCAACGCCTTCCACGTTCACCGGAATAAGAACATAATTGATAAGGGTGTCAAGTTTGTCTGTTGCAAGGCTTACACGGAGATATCCATCAGTGTGGATTTGAGATCTTGATCGCATGGCATTGACCTTCTTTTCATTGATTAGCTCAACCAGAGAGCCACCATCGAGAAGGGTTCTCGGCATCCTTAAGGAATTCACCCAGGATATAATCATGATTGGCTTTGATTCTCCATCATCCTCATATGCTTGAGCGGTAACCGGTGGTGAAATAGTGACAGAGGCTGCCAGTACAGAGTTACTGAGTGCTGATGTAGCACCTGAGGCCTTCCTTACCCGATACCGAGGAGTAGCCCGCTGCATATTGTAGACCAGCTCCTTAATCGTTGAATCTGACCGGTCTAGAAGCTGCCCAAGGGATATATTCACGAAAAGATCCATAATTGAATCAATATTGAATCGGGTACGAGAAGACATTCCGCGAATAGGATCTGGAATCTTTAAACCCTTTATGGCTACCAACTCCTGAACTTTACCAGTCTTGATAACCCGCGTAGCAGGTGGTCCACAATTACCCTGCGTCGGTACAAGAGACTCTCGGGCCTGAGACGACCTGCCGACCGTAACAGAAGATTCATTCTCGTCATCTTCCAGCTTGCCCGTTAACACTAAGTTTTCAAGAAGTCCTACGTCAATGGCAAGCTCAAAGACTCCTACATCTCAAGTTGGGTTTCCTCCGTGCCCCTTACGTCTACTACCGATCCGATTGCTAGCCGAGCTTGTACATCTAATCCACGCCAGGAACACTTTCCCCAGCAGGATCGCTTTGAGAATCTTCATTCAAGGCATTTAGACTTTTGGCAGCCTAGATTTGAGCTCGGACAGACTCAAGAGGCTTTACAAAGCCAATACAACTTCTGTCCTTTGGAAAATCCTCTGTGGCCAATCTCGGATCTCAGCGAGCGGAATGCCTTGCCAGCATCTGTGGGACCTTAGCAGCCCGTACGCAGATTTGATTCTTCTCAAGACTTTTTCAAAATCCAAGATAATTGTTGTTTTCTGACGGATAATCTATAGCCTATATCAATTTCGGCGAGAGAGATCGTCTGGCTGCCTTAGAATCTAGAGAACATAATCGTCAGCGAGTGTCAACTGAGATGGTCTTTCGAACATGCTTATCGTGAGTCCAACGGCATTGATGATCTGGTTTTAAATATGAGTAACGTTGTCGTCCAAATATGCTCTTCCTTGTCCTGAGACTGTATTCCCTTCGTCATGGTGGCCGATTCGGTTGGAAGCACCAGACATAGCATAGCTGTTTTCAAGCCATGTGGACGTTCGAGCATCAGTAGAACATCACTGCAATTCACTGGTAAAGCCGCGTTCGAGTGATCGGCGCGGGGTATAATTTTGGCGAATCCTGATGGTTGCATGGCGAGATTACAATCCTGCCTAAAGCTGTTCTGTAATTGGTGCAGACACTTTCGACACTTATCCGTGTCCATGACCAGCCAACAAGGCCCACCAGCAAACATATACACTAGGTAAGAAGCTATTGAAATGTTTGATTGTGCCCATCATAGAGTCCTTCGCTCGCTTCCCAGCGCCCTACCATCCGATTCGTAGATAAAGAGAACCATAATCATGATCACAGCAGACCGAGGGAAGATAGGTCCCCACGGCTATGGGAGCCATAAGTCAGGGATCGAACACATGGCAGGGTGACACTTGTGATCAGAGAAAGGATGGCGATTGCGGTGGCTGTGACTGTTGAGATGGATAAAGCTAAGAATCGGACCCTATAGGATGTAGAGTAATGCTGCAACCTTGTAAGCTCCAAACGACGGCCAGGAGGTAGAGCGACCACCAACCCTGCCGTAGTAACAAGACCTGTTAATACCTGTCCGAGCTGTCCGAGTCAACTGTCTGTAGAAGGGGTCTGGAGTGGATATAAGCTAGCAAAGAGGAACATGCGAATATGGAATACGCATGAATCCAAACTTCTCAATCGTCAGTCGCGGCTAATCGTCCCAAACTCTGAGCAATTAGCACATGCAAAATCGTTTTCGTCTCTTGGCATTGTCGATCAAATATACCAAGTGGTACTATGCCTTTCCTTGTGAGCGGGAGTTACACGCTAGTATCTAGCGTTCTTGGCACTTCTTGGCATCAAACGTCTGCAATTCGTCCATACCTAAATTGAACACTATAAGTCAATAAATCGATGTCCACGAACACTACAGGCCTCATATCGCTACAAACCTACATGGTGACATCGAGACCATCTAGAAGAAGGTTCTCCCGACCAGATTCCAAGAGGGGGCCTCTCAGGGCGAGCTTAATGTCAGACCACACATGTTCAGCATCAGCTGCATTTTCGATGCTTCCTCTCCATTGCCCACTACACCATCCCGTCCAAGCACTCTAAGCTTGGGTTCACTATCTTGCCAATACATGTACGCTGTCTGCAATCGATCCTGCTCGTTTGAAAAGAGTCGCTGAGGTTTCACCGAGACCACTCCAGGGTCCAGATATGTGTCAGTTTGATAAATGCTGGCCACATTGAGCGTGATACCTGACTTAAAGTCCACCTCCATAGTATTGCTGTGGAGTTTGTGCGGCCGCAAAGACTCCAAAAATAAGTCCCTTTTGAATGGAACATCGTCGGGTGGATCCCCAGCCACGAGTACTAGATACAGTACCTGAGATTTGAGGGTTTCAATGGAATAGTAGTCGTGCAAGTCACGGCCAATAAGGACAGGGTTCAGCCCATACTTGATGGTAGCTTCACTTATCCACGTACTGTCTCGAAAAATTGTGTTCCACAAGCGACTCTGTTTCTCTTGTCGCGGTTGGAGCTTAAATCCAAGGGTCCGGGCTGCGTTACTTGCATCGAATGCTGGCAACTGGATTGTAATGATGTCCCAGATTTCTTGTGGTATCTTATTGCCAACACTCGATTTTCGATGTGGGGACGGAACCATGGTGCCTGTGGTACCCTTCTGAAGATTGATCTACAGGAAGACGGACGACCGCTGACTCCATGTGGTGCAGCCGATACTGAGGGGAGGAAACAGCGCTGGATGGAGCAGCAAGCTCCGCAAAGGATAGTGGAATCGGCTCTTGGTGGAGGCAAAAACTCCAGGTGGAGAAGTATCTCTGGGTAAAGGGGCTCACCCTAGGTGGAATAGCGGGCAGAGGAGCATGCTCTGGTTAGAGAAAGCGGTTCTGGGTGGTGGAGCAGAGTCCTCTACAGAGGAGGAATCTGCTGTAGGTACAGGAGCTAAACCTAGATCGAGGAGCTAATACTGGGTCGGGGAGTTAGCCCTTCGCCGGCTCCGGTGTGATTAAGCTAGGCTAGCTCCCGGATAGAGGAGCTGGCTCTGGGTGGAGGAACTGGCTCTCGGTAGGAGGTCAAGCTCGGGGCCACTTCCCCCCCTCCTCTTGAGAACCTTCATCTCGATCAGCTTGAACCAGGGACAATGCTTCTTTTCATCTCGTTACAGCCCTCTAAGGACATCATCTTGTCTCTCCTTAGGTATCTTTTCCGGTAGCCAGCGAGCCTTAGACCTCAAAGGCTTCAGATGGAACACAGCGATATCAATCTTGACTTCTTCTCCTCGAACGGTAGTATGGAAGAAGACCCGGGCAGAGGTAACATGATCAGCCGCAGGCGGCCTCAATAAGCAGTTCCACTGACTATTCAGCAACTCGTATATTACAGCATCCTGTCTCCAAGTCCTAACTCAGACCTTCATTTCTTCCCGTTCGTCCATTTCCTCCGTTCCATTAATCCCACTCCCACATCTAGGGAGGTCAATTTCCACATCAGCTGTTGGTACGGGTTGCTCCCACAATAGTCTCTTGTTCGCCTGGCCAAGCTCTGGGCTACGCTATGTCGATCAACTCCAGCCAAACCCTGGAATCCAGTCACATCCGAGTGGGGCTTTCCGAACAATGACCAGGGATAAGGTACTTATGGTAATATTTGTGCCCCAATTACGCACCGGCAGGATTTCGAGGTTTAGGTTACCATACAGGTGCTGACACACGGGCGGGTTGCGAAGTTCTGGTTCGGTCATTGTTATATTACTTGACCCGCTATGCTTTCTTTGTCAAGGTCGCTGCGTGCCTCACTTTGTCTTCCAACCATTGCTACCACCTCAGCAGTCTAGCAGTATCTTGCTTCTAGTCCTGAGCATGGAACTATCGAGGGGATCCGAACAGTACGTGGATGCCGCAATTCGCCCACTTGGCACTTGTGGACTTCTCGCTGTTACCACAGGGGTTTTAAATCCTTTCCCGCCAGCTCTTGACGATGAGACCGCCTTCTACAGTAGGCATTTCGTCAGTTTCAAGGTTGGCCAACGCCCTTTATGCCACGTCCCACTTTCGCCGCGAAGCAACTGGACAGCCACTCAGTGTCTTCGGGTCGACCCTACCCAACCGCATCGTGGGTTGTCCGTGACTCATTGGAATCAGTTCAATCGAGATGGGTCTTGGAGATTAGAGATGCATCTTTGGGAGGTGGTATTCGACTTTGCACCACTGGTGAGTTTGCAAATCTTTCGTTTCTTTCCTTACAGCAGACTGACGCAGTATAGTATGTCGACGTCAAACTCATCTTGCGAACGTCTGCACCACCCGGTTTCGACGGCTTCAAAAACATGTACGTGTCTGAGGCATGGGACAGTGGTACTGCAGAATGTCAAAGTCTGAGATTGGGCACCGAGCAAGATCGAAGTCCGACACCGATAACGGAAGAGCCAATGGAGAACATGGACGATGCTGGGTCATCTTTGCCACCCTGGCATACTAGTGCTTGGTTCTTGGACGATCACCACAGTACTATGGACTCACCGACACCGACTCTTCGGCTCCTAGACTGCGGACAGCGGAAGGTGAGCAGATTGGAATCGCCAGGGCACCACCTTAGCGGCGTCTGACGCACCGAGACGTGCTCCAATCCTGAGTGTCTGTTATGTGCGCCATAAGTAGCTTCGTCTTTCGACCTGGGAAAGTGAAGTTGGTCTCAAATGGGAACATGTCGACTGGATGATACTGAAGACTACAATGTTCAAGGGTAGGGTCCTATGTCTTACGTTTTCTGCAATGTAGATAGCTTCAATTCGACGTAGCTATATTTGTTAGATGCGCGAAGTATAGCCATTCGGATTGCTGGTTTGCTGGCGCGATGGGGAAGCGGCACAACAGTGCAAGTCCACAGCAGAATTCAAGTCATAAGGACCCGCAGTCCCCGATCTCCCCTAAACTTATCAAGATTCCGTAGTCCGCCGCGATGCTGGGATAGTCAGGGTCGTAGCAAGTATGTCTGCCGAGTCCTTGTTGTCCAGTACGTGTGTAGGTCGCAGATTCCTACGCTAGTCTGAGGTCATTAGAACAACCTTGCGTTCGCGCTGGTGGCACGAAGCTGTAGACTCGGTGGGAGCCGCAAAATGCCAACGACAAAAGGGAGAAGAAGAGACAAGCCTGTGAGAAGTTCAAAGCTAGACTGGAGCCTTTAGGCTGGAAGGAGTATAACGATAATTATCTCCGCCACAACGCAAGTTTGAAGTCAGGTATGGATCTTCGACTGGGTCTGTCGGACAAGTGGGGGATTGAGGATCGGTTGGTTCGATTAGGAAGCAGAAGAGCAGCTCGGCCTTCTGAAGGCACGAAAGATGCATATACTTCCTGTTCAAATCTGCATAATGTTCAGACTCCGAAGACCCTTTTTGTAAGCGACGGTAAACGTCCCACACCTCCTGTATGAATCCTGTCTCTTCTTTATCCCGACAAACGATTGGTTTACCTCATGCCATAATGCAGCCATTTTTCCTGCAAGATCTGCTGATCCATCTTCACCTTTGTCCCAAAGACTGACCCCGCCTCTAGGCAGCAGCTGGTTCATATTTATTTGCGGTGGTGACTGCTTCGAGATGTTCTTGATGGCTTTCGAGATGAAGCCCTAGTCTCTTGCAGCTGCAGCGAGCTGGATGCATCCCTATAACGCCTTGCTACTATCGCTCAGAGTACGCTTGATCTTGCATAGCGCTGAGCACACCAGCTGTCCCCTCCATCGCTAAGACACTTAGTCGCAGGATCTCGGTCGTTGCCAGGCTGGATAGGTGCTGCATAATTCGCGCAAACAGTGTGTTAGAAGTGTTCACCTATCGAACATCGAGCGATCACACCGTCCACCCGATCACCATCACTATATCTCAACAACCACACCAGGTGAAGCTGCGTTACTGTTGTCTGAATGCAGATTACATAAATCCACACCCTATCTGATCGCATGAGTTTCAGTGTGAGGAGCACCACATTTCAAATATGTAGAACGACCTCTTACTGGTCAGCAGAAAAGAGACTATCTATGTGAAAAGGTGGTGGCAAACCTTTTATTATCTTCGCTCAGATAAGCTGTTGCTGCCTGTAACGTTGTATAAAAAAAAGCCTTACCCCACCCGCAGAATGGGAAATCTCTCACCTCTTTACCACGTCAGTATCTGTTTCATCTGCAGACTTACAGACCCTCTTTCATAAAACCCAACAAAAGTCTTACTTTGCTGACTGCCAGCCTCAAAGTGAGCTTCTCTATAGCGTCCAGCTGTCGCCACTGCTTGCTGACATGAAAAGGGATGTGCAAGGAAACGGAAAGCCTCGTGATTTATTCGTGTGGACACTCCAAGATTTAGGAAACCAACGAGGGTTGTGAGCAACCCGGGTCAGCCGATTGTAAAGCCCAAAAAGCCCGCAACCCTATTTCTATGGACTCCAATAGGATAAAATAGAAGTGTCCAGATTGCAAGTGAAAGCTGGCATGAAAGTAAGAACTTCTACCTTCTCACGCTCTGAACTTAGCTAAGTGCTGTCAGCCATGAGACATAAGCTTTTCATTGGTGCTTGATATTCGTCAATTGGAGATCTACCTTGAGATCCGTCCTTTACCCTGGTGCTTGTCGTGTGCTCAAGAGAGGGCTCATAGTTGATTTACGATATATTCTTGTAAATGAACGAACCTGCTTTGCGATACTTGATGATAGTTAGAAATACACAATAGCAATTACTTCCCAAGCCTCTCCATTTAGCTGGATCATCTCGTTTGTTCTTACTGTCTGTAACTTAATAATCACTCAGGACATCTGCTCAACTCCTGTCCGTCTAAAGCTCAAGTTGATGATCGAGTTCCACTAGACGCCTGTAAGCTTCTGTGGCAGATTTTATCTTCTGATTCCAGCAGTCATTAATTATATCGCCGCCGATGATTTCAGATGTATCTGGAAATTTGCCCTTGAGTGCGAGACGCTCAAAGGTGTAGGCATAGTTCAATCGTTCCTGAGCCGTCTTGAGAATGGAAGATCCATGAGGAAGGTGCCCAACCAGAATGGTGTATATACTTGAGCCTAGCCCGAAAATTTCTGTGTCTGCAATAACATCGAGTGAGCCCACACGAGAATCGAAGAAGCCAAAGTCAGGAAGGCCTTCTCCATCATAGTCGATATTCTTTGAGCCACCAAAATCACATAAGGAGAGATCCAAATCGGCGTTGAGAAGCATGTTATCCGGCCGTAGGTCGCAATGAAAGACCCCTTGCGCGTGACAGTAAGCGAGAGCTGCCGAAGCCTCTATACACCACTTGATTCGTAGCCGAAGGTCTATAGATTTCCCCTGGGCGTCCAAGTACCGCTGAATATCACCATTGACTGCCTCGATAAAGAGAAGGTCTTTGGCTGGCTCTAATGGATCCAGCGGTCCAAGATATCTAGTCCACTGGTAAGCACCGAGGTATCAAAAGTACAAGAAGTAGCAAAGCTTACTGCACAATCCTAGGATGTTTATCCAGAGCGTTGAGAATGCCCACTTCCGTACGGAACTTGTGTATATGTGACTGGTCTTGTGACTCACTCGTTGGGGACTTCACCACGACGCTAGTATGCGTCGGATGTCGCCAAATATTCGCAGTAGATCCATGTTGAAGAAGCTCTCTTGCACCCGAGAGCGTGTATTGGGTCATCGTGTTGCCAACAACGCGCAAAGTAAGCAGATGGATCGTGACCACTTGGGAGCTGCCAGCTCTTATGTCGGAGGGGTCAAGCCGTCCGAGCCGTGAGATGGTCGAAGTTCCTCTTTCGCGATCGACAGGCTATTGCCTGTGCCGTCACTAGCGCCTTCAATCGTCTTGGCTGGAAGACTCTCGTGTTTATCACCAATCGACTCAGATCATATGGCTCATCCGCGCGAGAACCTTCATTCGTTGTTTCGCTCTTTTCATACTCTCTCCGCAAGACAAGAGAGAGACTTTATGTGCTTGGTCTAGCAATTTGCTGTCCTAGCCAAATACTACAACTGGATATACCAATTCCTCCTAGCGCCGCATGGAGGGTTTGAGGAGGATGGTCTTTCGGTTGAAAATACCAAGTCCTTTATGCCTCGAGTCACAATTACGCAGACCGGAAGACCAAGATCTTTGCTCTCGGATTCGCATTTTATTACACTACGGAATGTCAGGAATCTTATCCGGACTTGGATCCTGACCTCAAACAGCAAATTGTGAAGAGGTCTACATCCGTTTAATTTCCTACGGCGAAATGCTCCTCGATTGATCGCGTTATGCATAAGTGCTGGGCGAGTAAATATGACTCTGTGGATGTGGTCTAACAAGACCTTAGATTTGTACCGGAGTGTCCGATAGCCATAGGTGTCGAGGAGGAAATGATATACTTGAGGAGCAGGTAACGCACTATGTATTTGAGAGGGAGAAGCGAGTATTGCTAATTACAGAGCAGACATCATTAAGGCCTCCGGAGGGCGACTTCATGGAAAGGCTATTGAAGAAGAGTCATGACGAGGCTAGCCCAAACCAAGACTGTAGACTCGTCAATAACTTTGTTTTGATGTGAAGCAGTGTTAGAATGTAGTACGGTGTGAAGAAAGAGATAGAAAACAGAAGCTTGGGAACTCATCACCTTAGATAGAATCAAGGACACATAAGACTTCTTCTGCAGATAAACAAAACTAACCAACGCTCACCAATCCTTATCTATATATGCCGGTCTTCTTCGTTTGCCTCCCCGCTGCGCCTGGCGTTTGGCTTCAAACTGCCGCAGCATTTCCTGTGCGTTACCTAACCCGCACTCGGGCCGCCAAGTATCCCTCTAGCGCACCTTATACTCATATCCCTTCCCCACCCGTCTCTTGTCAAGAATCCTTCTGACCTCCCACTCCTCTTGATTCAATGATAAACCTCCATGGGGCCTGACGCTGTTCGAGAAGAGGTGGAGAACCCGTGATAGCATGAGGGAAATGGACGGTCGCTGCTGCTCCGTTATTACCTCCACTGGTAGCCTGCTCAACTAGACCACTGAATGGTGCGACACTGAGAGAGATAGCACGATCGAAGGGAGTAATAGGGTCAGTCCTAGATTCGGTGGTTGCAGCACGTTCCAAGCAGCCTCTCTTTAGCTGTTCTTACGGATAAGAGCTTTTGAGGTATACGGTACCAATCTCAGACTCCATGCTCGTAACCCTGGGAGAACAGCTGGTTTCGCCAGTTTCTTCTTCGTCATCCTCTACCACGAGAGGGTTATCTAGAGTATATTAGAAGGAATCCTGGGTACTAATAAGAAATACAAGAGGGACCTCACCTTTACTGTCGCCAACTTCACCGGATCGACTTGAGCTTGTTGTTTCCTCACGCCGCTGAAAGCTTTGCAGAGAGGGAGGCGATTTAAAGACGAGATTGAATTGCAAGCGTATCTGTTGAATTTCGACCTCATCAAAATCATATTCGGTATCATCTGTCTCGTCAATTATAATGGGGCCTTTCGAGAGTTGTTAGATGCGCCTACAGGGACTGGGACCTGCGCACTAACCTATACGCTGGACCTTCTCCAACCTGTGTCTACTTTCCCTACCCTCGTCAAAACGCGCACTGCCTGCGTTTCGCTTGAAGGAATCTCGAATGTTGGTGGCACCTATAATCGTCTCAAACTTAGTGTTCGTAGAAAATTTTAGGCTCAATCTCGCAATAAGCGATCGAACAATGTAGGAGATAATATTATCTATATTATAGCTCCCTCCTTTGACCTTTTTCTTTGTTTCTCCTCAAGAACGATGAGGCATGTTGCTTTTGAAGCAGGTGTGCGTATCGTGCATCAACGAGACGAGGGGATCAAGTGACAAAGAAGAATTAGACATAGGGTCTGCTAGTTTCTCGTGAAGGATAAAAAATCTAGGTAGGCGCGATCTATCAATATGGGAATCAGCGAACGAGGCGTCAACGATCGTATCCAGCTTCTGAGCCTGCCATAGAAGTCGATGAAGTGCTGAGAGAGCATTGCTCCCCACCTTGCTCATCAAACGTCGAGTCGTCGCTTCTGGGGTGGACGCTACTGCTGTCGTCAACATCCCTACTTTGCTCTCCACCTAGTCTTGGTCCAGAAGTGGAAGCATTGTCGCAGTCTTCTCGGGTGGGATGTTCAAAGGCGTCGTCAGCTGTTCCCTCTCTGATTGCACCGCTTACTCCAGCATGCTGCGGTTCTCGTGCTAATCCGACATCAAATAGCACTTGCTCAAGGGAGGACGGGGTTGGTCGTCTTCGTAATCGCCGTGACCATGGTCGCCTAGGAGTTCCGGTCCCATCGAGGGACCTAGAAGTCGGTATTGGACGTCCACGAATACCCAAGACCGTGATAATTACCTGAGGGATATCTTCCGCTGCCTTCGAGATACGGCGTCGGCTTGTAGCATTGCTCGTAAGAGTCAGTCGACAGGGGACTAGCCAGATTGACAACTTCGATGACATCAAAATTGGCTAGGGCCATGATACAGTCGCTTTGCAAGTGGAAAGGAGATCGTGACGGGAGCTTTTGGATGAGTAGCTTGAAAAGTGCGAGGCCAATTGACATGGCAGGAGGCGGACCTTGTGTACCCGAGGATTAGCAGGCCCTTCGCTAGATCCGTGCTCTACTCCCTCCCACTTCAGCAATGAGCCATCGCCGATCTCCTAACACTCCTGGCGTCTCACGGGGCACACCTCTGTATATCGTCAAGTCACCTGGAGGCTCGTATCCAGTTATGCCATGCAGAAAAACCGCCGCTCCGCCTCTTGAAGACCACAATATCGCCTAGAGGACGTCATCTGAGGCAATCGAGACCTTCGAGCTAGAGCTGCCAGGACGCATTGAATGTATGGCGTCTTCCACAAGACCCAGCAAAGAATCGGACCCGCGTCTCGAGGCCTCGTCGCGCAGTCCCTAAGGGGCTCGCTTCCAGACTCTCGCACCTCTACCGCCCTCATGCTTATCTAGCTGTTCCCTGCCCCTCGCTTAGCTTTGTACCTCAATCGACCTCCGCCGCGGCAGCCAGATGTACCATTACTATCGTTCGCCTCGCAGAATGCCTTGCAAAACACTTATCAGCGCCCTCCCAGTCTGGATTTTCGATCTTCCGAGGCTCGTCGCCAGTGCTCCACCGATTATTAAAGACTCAGCGTTGGCGCAGCTGGAACCATCAAGGCCACGGGCTACAGTCTCGCCGCTGCAATTGGCGCCCTCAAGAATTATTTGGCAGAACGGCTCATAAAAGCGTCATAACCCGAAGCATTAACTCACTCGAATCGAAGTACTCTCCGGTTCAATCGCTCGAATAAAGATGCCATTTCTAACCTAGCCTTGAATGTACTCAGGCGAGCGAGAATTTTTTTGGCGGATTTCGTGACACGAGTAGAATCATAATGACATTAAGCTGAGCACCGAACCACTCAAATACATTCTTGACTTTGACTGTGATCGGCGTTTAGTATGTTTTATCTAACACCGAATAACGGTAATTTCCCCCGGGTTATAGGGACTTTGGAATATCCAACTGCATGGACGACCTTTTCCGACTATACTTTTTTACAAGAGCTGCCTTAAACCTCTCTCTTCGTCGCGTCCCTAGAGACTTGTTGGTCCACACCATTTCGCCATTTCTTGAGGTCGTCCGGACTCAAAATTCCGCAGCAGTTCCTGTGCGTTCCTCAAATCGTCCCTGCGAAGCCATGTATTCTTCCAGCGTACTTCATATTCGTAGCCCCTGGACCTCTTACGAATTCGTCTCTTGCCAATGATCGCTGTGATTTCCCATTGCTCTTCATCATCCTGTGCTGAATCACGAGGGCCTTGCGCCGTCTGCACGAGTGGGGAACTTGTGAAAGCGCTGAGAGAACCCGGGGTGGGTAGGGTGGTGCTGTTGGGTCTCAGGCGATCGTCAAGTTTGATTGTAGTCTCAGTAGTGGGATCGATGGTGAACTCCTTCGAAAAAGAGTTGTGGAGCTTCGCAATTCCGTCCTCGGACTCCACGCTCGTTACAGCGTTAGCCTCGCCGATCTTGTCGTCATCCTCGACCAAGACCGGATTATCTATATGATGTTAGACACAAGCTAAGCTACTGGGCGTACGTACACAGGCGAGGCGTACCTTTGCTATTGCCAGCCTCATTTGACCCCTTTGTGCTTGGCTTGTTCTGCTGGCGTCGTACATGGTACAGGGCGAAAGGATCTATGCACTTAGGCTTGGCAGCCTGTGTTGCAGATGTTGCAATTGGAGGAATATGCGCGTTCGGCTTGTTCGACGAAGGGTGATCACGTTCTCCACTATTGTTGATGTAATTAAAGATATCCTCGGTGCTAGTAGTCTTTTTCCCATCAGAGTCCCCTGAGTTCATCAGACGCCGCTTGTTGAGGTCCAGACTTGCGCACTGACCTGTATGCCGGGTCTTGCGTGACTTACGTGCCCGCGTTGGGGCCCGGAGAGAATAAGGGACAATGTCGTCCCAATTATTGCGAGCAGGCGGAGTGCCAGCGTTCTCAACGTCGCCGTCTCGGTACTGGCCTGTAAATGGTATACCTGGTGCATATCAGATAACAGTCCACTATCCATATTTAGCAATGTATGTTCAGCACCCACCATAAAGGCCAAAGGCTTTATCCGAATTAGAGGACAGAGTGTAGGGGCGTTTGAGCCGCTGCAGTTGCAAAGGCCTCCCGCTGATTATAAGATAGCCTCTTTTTTTGGTGGCAAGTGAAGAATACGTTGTGTGCTCGTCGCTATTTTCCGCTTCCGTATCCTCCCATTCCACTCTTCTAACCCTTTTCCCTTTCTTTTTTCGCTGGCTTCTTTGATCTTCATCGGGTAATCGATTAGGCTCGGTGTAACAGGGACCATTACTGGCTTCAAAGAGTGGGTCGTCTTGTCTCGGCGAGAAGGGCGTAGGACGAGATAGAGAAGAGAAGTGGGAAACGACATCTTTTGTCTTCTGGTAGAGGAAGGAATTTCTAATTCGACGCCATCTGTAAGCAATGAAATCACTTAGATAGAGTAGGATCGTACCCAGCCTCTAAGCTAGCCACCGAACTTGGTGTAGTGCCAAGCGAACCATGTGTCCTACGCTTTTCCTCAAAAACTGAGCTGTTGCAGGTATGGGACCTGCTATTGTCATCCTCGAAGGGCGTAGCATCATCGTCGATTGTCCAAGGTGTCTGTCGTTCAGTAGAAGAGAACAGTTCTTCCATGAATGGAAGATAGGTTTCCCTTTTCTCTTTGCTCTTGTCATTGTTCGTCTGCTTAGCTTTGACTCAGGTATGCGTTTTCGGCCATTTGTGCTGCCCTTTATAATGCGAGGTCATTGTTATTAGGCGGTTGCCATCGAAAGCATAGAGTTCTTCTCTTGCACGTAGGCTCAGGGCCTAGTTCTGGGAGTGAGACTGGACGATATTCATAGCGACGGTAGTCGTATTGCGTAGAATGAAACTTCCAAGCGTTGAGTTCCTATGGCCACTGGAAGTGGGCGAATCGATGCCATTTCGGTCAAGGTGAAAGGACGGCTACATGTATCTGCCGTGACGCTCTACCTCTCTCCTCGGCGCAGGGGCTCGCTAATCTCGTTGCCTGTCAGGCTCCCTTCCCAGCCGTCTTTGCCAGACCTCGTATTCCCCCTCGTGTCCATCAAGCCACTGGAACAACTAGCAAGGGGCACTCAATTCACGACAATTCTCCTTGAGAACGCCCTGTCCTTTTCGTCCAGTCTAGACTTTGGGCCCCCTGAGTTATCGTGCTTTCGACATTGTCGAGGCTAAAACGAGGATGAGACAGTAAAATCCTAATGCTTAGCCAGGCCTCCACTAGACTGTGTCTGCATCCTTGCCCCCGATCGACAGCTGAAGCTCATTAGGATACCCAATCACTACTGGCCAGATCCACAGAAGAGACGTCATTGGGCCGCACCAATATTCGAGCGTCGTATTGATTGTTAGGCAATGGATATTTGCGCACTCGTCGCAGCCCCTTGTATATCAGCAACGGCTGACGGCTAAAACCTTGCTAGATCAGGTGCGACGAGGATGCTCAATCGCTATACCCATCCAGGAGATATCGCTGGGGCGTTATTTCTCTACCGAGGGCGCAGCAAGGTTGGCACTTCGCTGGAGCATGTGAAATATCTTTCCTATTGGTTCTATGGGTACACGTGAAGAAGCCTTGAACGAGCCTGTTTCGTAATGACCCTTCGTATTCGAGGGTTTGCTTGTCGCTGAGACACTCATCGTCGCTGGGGATCGACCCATCTTGTGGGCGCGCTAGCAGGACGGCTGTAACGTTGGGCGTTGTGATATAGGAAAGGGCGACTGAGAAACTCTGGGGAATAATTGAGCGAAAGGTCTGGCTGCGGACAGCAACGCAGTTGGAGGGTGAATGGGAGTCGAGACTGCGCAAGGGTATAAGCTAAGTGGACGACTAAGGGCCTGTTTGGATTCGCGTCCAGTAGTCCTACTGGTCCTACCGGACCTAATTTTCGACCCTGAAATAGTACTAATGGTACTATTTTCAACCATCGTTTGGATTCAAATCGCAGTAGTACTACTAATTAAATAGTAGCGATTATCGCGACAATAATACTATTAATGGTGCATTTTTGCAATTCGCCAACAAGAATGTACGAGATGCAAATAGTACTATTTATGCTCTCTCATAATTTCTTTTCGCAGACTTCATCTTCTTTCTTGATTATTTCTCGATTACCTTTGTTACCTTTGTCATCGTCGATTTTATATTTATAAATCGTCAATTGATAACATATCGTCGACGACAAATACGTCGTCTTTTGCTTTTAAGAATATTAACTATTGCACTTATAATAACAATAACTTAAGCAATTCTTCTCTATATTATCTCTTGCGAACTCGTCTATCTCGATTCTAGTTTTAATCGCAAATATATATTGAAGCTTATAAATAACGACAACAACTTCAATTTACGTATATTTAAAACGCTTCGAATGTCTTAATTAATTTTCTTAACGTTAATAGCATAATTAAAGAGACATATATTAATAAAAAATTCGCAAAAAGATATACTTTTAAAGAAAAAGCTAGACATATATCTTTATATAATAGAATAAAATGTTAGTCTTTGTTTAACAAACAAATTTTTTGTCGATTAATAAAAATAATGTCTAAAGTTTTTCACGAAATTCTAAAGATTATAAACAACTTTTATTTGTACAAAATTACAATCGATATATTTATATTTTATTATATACGAAAATCGAAAAAGTTTTAATTATATTTTAAGAATTATATTAAAGCTTTAAATAATTTTTACATTAACGTTTACATATTTACAAACAAACAAGAATTTTATTAAAATTAAAAAAAAATTATTTAAAACATTTTTATTGTTTGCAACTTCAATATACTCTTTATATATATTTTGACAAAATAAAAGAATATTGCAAATAATGTAAGAATATTATAGAATATTTAATTTCGTAACTTTAAAGCTTTTCTTAATTAATATTATTTAATAAATGCAAGATATTCGAATTTAACTCTTACAATAACGTTGTATTAAACTATTAAATATTATCTTAAAAAACAAAATAAAAAGAAATTATTTAATCTTTAATATATCTTTCTTTGTAACTTTATCGAACGTTAGTTTAATATATTTAAACAACGTTTTAAGATTATTTATATTGTTCTTAAATTCTTTTTGTTAATTTAGATACGTCTAATCTATGCATTAATTAATTTAAACAATTTTATTATTTGAAATAACATTGTTCTTAATTAGACTAATCGTCGAACTAGATTTTGGTATTAACATTCTAGCTCGACCCAAATACTCGATACCAATCTCTTGACTCGACTTGGAATCGACTCTAGGTTAACGATTTTTTGACTCGACTTAATCGACTCGTTAAGCAATCGAAAATGACGTCAAAATGCCAAGATTTTCTATTTTTAAAAAAATTCGCATTATTTGAATTACTAAAAATAGTTTAAAAATAATAACGCACAAATAACGTACAAATGCATTATCTAAATGCATTACTATATAATATTATAAACAAATTAATTAAATTAATCAACTTAATTAAGTTAATTAATGCACTTTTTCAAAAATAATCTAAATTTTTCGAGTCTTAGCGAGTCGAGCCAAGTTATACGTTAAGTATTTCATATCTATTCCTTGATTTGATCCAAATACTTGGGCCAAGATTTCTAACTCGAATTAGATCTTGGCGAGCTAAGAACTTGACTCGAACTCGATAACTTGACTTGACGCGACTAGTCTATTCTTAATCTTTATTAAGTCGACTTAGATTTAAAGAAACTTATTTAGAATTTTATATTAAATACTTTATCTTTTAAACTTAATTTCTCTATTATAAACGATATACAAGAGATAATAATAAATTAAATGTGAATTAATTATTGCAATTGACTAGCGAGAGAACTATCTATTCGTAATGCTAATTACGAATCTATTAATATTGCGATATTTAACAAAATTAAATGTTCTTAGCATTGACAAGCAAGATATTCGCAAACGTTTAATGCAATTGTCGCGACAAATTGATCAATTAAATCGCGAAAACAATAGCAACATCAACTATTACTATCAATATTATCTCGAATCTCTTATATATAATAAAATACGTGTAATCGAGAATACGCAAGATTATCTATAATTATTATTATTAATTTCTTGTACGCGTCGATTGTTGTTATAATAGCTATCTTATATTGCAATTACAAAAAACGCGTTTTAAAATATTGCAAGAAAGTCTTGAAACGCTATGCGTATAAGTTTAGAAAAGTCTAAAAAAAATTATATACGCGTATACTACACAAACAAGAAGTTAAAAGTTTCTATTATACATAAATTAATTGCATTGAAATTACGTGTTCTAATTAATTACAATTGTCTTTTGTCTTAACTATGTATACGCTTAATTAAGCATTCGAAGTTAAACGATAAGAAATTTTGTCTATCTTAATAGACGATAGCAAGAAGATTTAATTTTGTCGGGAGCAACGTCTTTGCTACGTCTCGAATAAAAAGCGTTGCGTATATAAGTATACGAAAAAGAGTTAACATTAAGTTTAAATATTAAAACTATATAAACACAAAAATATACAAGTATTACGCATCAAGAAACGATCTTTATATAATCGCAATTTACAAAGAGAACTTATACGTAAATTCTTAAAGCTCTTGTTCTTAATATATATAGGTTTAAGAATTTGAAATTGTCGAACAATATACAAGATTTTCTTTTGTAAATTATAAATTAACACGATCTTTACAATTCTTATAAAGAATTTCTTAATATTATAGATATTACAATAATAATATAAAATATTGAAGCAACGCGACTTAAATTTGAAAATCTAATTGCGCAAAAATATATAGAACTCGTATAAACTCTTAGAAATATTAAATCAAGTATAAATTAAAAAAAAAATTATTGCAATTATACAACTTGTTTGCAAGAAAAAATGTAAATCAATATATAAATATAATTTAACTTTTCGAGAATTTTTTAAAGAAGATATTAATGCAAATACAATAAAACGTTGTCTTGTATCTTAATTTCTTTAAGAAAATATTAAATTTAATTATATTTTTGTCGAATATTAAACGAGCAAATAAATTTTATAAGATACAAAATTGTACAAATTATATTATATCTCTTATATTTATTAATAATTTTATTAAATTCTTGCAATTATTTGTATTAAATTCTATTTTTATCGCAAACTTTTTAATTTTATTAATGTAAATGCTTTCGTTTTTACTTTTTTTTCGAATATATTTATTAAGATAAACAAATTATCTTGCGATAAACTTATATAGTGTGCAAATATTATTTTTATAGTTTTCTTTATTTAACTCTTTGTCTTTGCAATTATATTTATAGATATATTATTTATTTTTTGCTCTAATGTATTAAGAGTTTGCTCAATAATCTAAGCAAAAAGCTTTAAATTTAATAGCTTTATTCTCTTTTTTAATGCAATATCTTAATTAATATGTAATGTCAACGATCAATGATCTAGTGAACACGTTAGTGCCAAGTCCTTGTAGTAGCGACTTGGCGTCGTATAGAGTTTTCTTTCTAAGAATTCTCTTCTAGAATTCTCACGAATTAATGTCTCTTTAAATTATAGTTCTACATGTTATGTAGTCTCGTCTTGTGTGCGTCGATGTAACGACGTCTTGTTACACGTTTGTACATAGTCTCACAATATTAATTCGTCTTAATTTATAAGAGCGATTGTTTGACAAAATAATTAATACGACACGCAATACAAGACAAAATCTAAATAATGACAACGATGTTGCGACGTTTTAACGATCGAAGAACAAAAGCAATGCGAAAATTTAACTTGCGTCAAATACAAATTTTAAGATTACATCACAAAGAGAATCTTCGCAAGACGACGACGCTATTTCGTCGTTATCGTTTGATAAAAATATTAATTATAAAAAGCTACTCGTTAAGAAGCAAGCAAATAAACGTAGACTTCAAACGAAACAAGATTTTTGTATCGCTCAAATAAAAAACAAACATCTTAAAGAGTTTCTTCGTTAGAACGAAGTTAGGGCGTCTAGTTCGCGTCGTTCTCGCAAAAACAATTTTAACAACAAAAACGACAAATTGACGCTCAAAAAACAACGCTTCGTACGATTCATAAAATTGATCAATTTAAATTTATATTATGAAAAGAACTTTAAGAAATAAAAAGATTAAATTCGAAATGCTAGAAACTTTTTCGAAATTAATGAAGAATAATTTTTAAAAAAAATCACAAAGATTTGTTAAACTTAATAATTTCTTCGCAATGCGTTTGCGTTGCGATAAGAAAATTACAAAAACAAAAATAAGATCAAGATCAAAAAATAAGATTAAAAGCAATTTATTAAGTATTTGATTAATTTTATCGAGAACTTGAAGAATTATCATTTTGTTTTCTTTTAAAAATATAAGAACGTTAAACAATAATCGTCGCAAAGCGTTAACGACTTTGTGACATATCTTGAAACGTTCGAAGCGAATCTTGACAAATATATTGAACGTCAACGACGTAATCATTTCTTGCATAGACTAAGAAAAGATTTTCGAAAAAAAATCAACGACGTAGCTTAAATTCTTAAGATAAGAGACACGTTTGTCGCGTTGACGCAACGCATAAAGAGCACAATATTCTTAAGATTTAAGATATTAAATAAAATTTTTAAGAAAGAATTATTTTTTAAATTTCGCAACTTCAAAGAAAGTTCTTATAATCGAAAACAAGAAAAAACTATGTTAACGAATGAAATTTGCGACGTTTTTGCGATTGTAAGTTGTCAAGAAAACACAAGTAAATTTTCTCTTCGTAACTTAAAAAGAGTTAACGATATTGTGCGAAATAAGCGCATCTACTATAATTGCGAGAAGAAAAAACATATCGCGAGAAATTGTCTTAAATCTTTTAAGAAAACGCAAGTAAATGTAGTAGAGAGCTTCTAATTAAGCTTCGCGACAAACGCTTAAAAGACGTTCTTGTCGCAACTTATCATTAAGAAAGTCTTTAATAAGTTGTGAAACTAGATGAGCTCGCAACAATTGTAGTCGCTATTGCGAACTAAAAGCACAAAACAAAGACATTCTTCGTAAAGTTGTTAATATTTGTCGACACAAAGTGACACAAACAAAAAGATCTTCTTAATGAAGACGTTTACGTTAATTGCATTAGCGAACAATTAACGAAGTCGTAACGCTTCGAAAAGATATAATGTTTTGTTATTAAAGCGAAAGCATTTACGATTTAAAAAACTTAATTTACAAGATTTTACATCGCAAAAATCAAGATTTGCGATAATAATAAACGTGAGTACGTTTCGAAGCAAGTCTTCTACGTCTTCGACGACGTCGCATACGATATTATTATCGATTTTTTCTAAATAATGAAGACAAATTTATATGTCGATTAATATACGTTAATCTAGCGCTATCAAGTTATTTAGAAGATAATTGTGCTAGAATCTTTAAAAGATTTTTTAAAGCTTAAGAAATTTGTTTTTGTGTTTGCTCTTGTTTGTTGTAATTTTAATACAAACGAGAAACTTTAATTGCGCGACGTTCTTAAAAAGATGTGAGACATTAAAAACTATAATGACTTTTTTAATTTAAAGAACGCATTCATTCTTCTTAATTATAAAAAAAAGAATTATAATATTGATTTACTATTAAGTAAAGAGTCTCTTTACGAATTACTATATTTGTTCTTCAAGAAAGAACTAAATATCTTGCAAAAGTATCTTTTGAAGAATTTAACACTAGACAAAATTCGTAAATTCATTAATCTTGTTAATACGTTAATGTTGTTCGTATTAAAAAGCAATAATAACTTAAAATTATGTGTCAACTATTATGATCTTAATGTTATAATTATTAAAAATAGATGTTCTTTGTCTTTGATCGAAAAGACGCTAGATTACTTAGTTGACGTTGTCTACTTCACAAAACTAAATTTTAAAAACGCTTATTATCGAATTCGCATTCATTAAGACGATAAATAGAAGATCGCTTTTTAAATACAATACAATTATTTTAAATATACGATAATGTTATTTAAATTAACGAATACACTAGTTATTTTTTAATTTTAAATTAATAAAATATTACGAAAGTTAATTGATCATATTTGTGTAATATATCTTGAAGATATCTTAATTTATTTGAAGACATAAGAAAGATACTAGAATTGCGTTTATTAAGTTCTTGAACGTTTGCGATTATATAAGTTTTATGTTAAGTTATTAAAATGCTTTTTCATAATAATCTTGATTAAATTCTTAAGATACATTATAAGCAATTACGATGTGTTAATGAACTCGCGTTGTATAAATTTTATCACAACATAATTTAAATTAATTACTCTTTGTAAGCTTCAAGTGTTTCTAAGATTTGCAAATTTTTATAGACAATTTATTTAATATTATGCAAAAATCACTTAAGCATTAACGAAGTTGCTAAAAAACAATAAGCAAAAGAAACAAAATAAGTTTTTCGTATTTAACAAGAACGTTATAGCAACGTTTAAGAAGCTTGTTCTTGTCTTTACGCGAACATTTATGTTAGTGCACTTTGATTTCAAGAATCACATTCGTGTCGAAATAAACGTCTTAGAATTTGTTATCGTCGTCATTCTCTCTTAACTAGAATATCTCGTGAGCGAGATTAAATAGACGACGTAACACTCAATTGCATTCTATTCGAAAAAAATAATTCTCGTAGAAATACGATACAAAATTTATGATCAAGAGTTGTTCGCAATTGTTACAAGATTTGAGCAATAAAAACACTATTTTAAGAAAAGCTATTATTTAATTATTGTACTAATAAATTATAACAATTTGCGCTACTTTATGAAGAGAACGACGTTAAATTGTTGTTAAATGCGATGAGCTCTTACTCTAACGAAATATGATTTCGAAATTAAATATCGCACAAGAAAAATTAATCTCGTAGATAAGTCGTCTTGACGATCTAACTATAAGAACGATGCGAATAATAAGATTTGCTTGCTTATTTTTTAGAATAAGTTGAAAAACATTACGATTGCAATCATTAAAATGATTTTAATGTTAATTTAAGACATCGTTAAAGCGTTGTCTTCGCACTTTTAAAGCGAAATTAAGACTTTCGTAATTAAGAAGCTTGACAATAAATTATTTAGAAAACTCTCTCGTAATGTATCTACAAATAAGAAGATCACAAACACTAAAATAACGAAGAAAAAAATCGTAGAAATCGTTCAAAGCGTTGTGACACAATAGTTGCGTCAATGTGACGTTCGCTTAGCGTACAAAGAAGAAAATCATTTAAAAAGTTTTTTCTTCTTATTGTTAATCAAAATTAAAAAGTTTCAAAATAAGAATTTAACAACTCTTAAGATTAAAAAATAATTAATGTTAGATAGCACGCGTGATGTTTACGTTAAACGAGAATAATTAATTTACAAAAAAATGTTATTCTTCTTTCACGCAATTCTTATCTCGAATGAAGCATCTTTTAAAGAAGAGCTTCTTAGATTACATTACGACGACTCGTTGACAAAACATTTTAAAATTAAGAAAACAAGAACTCTAATAAGTAGAAAGTTCTATTAATCTAAGATAACGTCAAATATTGACGCATATATTAGGGAATACAATATATATTAACGTAACAAAACATCGCGCCATCGTCTATACGATAAATTGACATCGCTATTAGTTTTAGCTTAATTCTAGACAAAAATCTTTATAAATTTTATTATTGAATTGTTTGTTAATCGTTGCAACAACGACATCTACGACGCTATCTTAGTAGTCGTTGATCAATATTCAAAGATGTCGTTATATATACTTGCGAAGTTTGTATAAATTGCGAAAGATTTAGCAAACACATTGTTCGAAAAGATGTTGTTCGTATATCTCGAAATTCGAGAAATCGTTTTCGATCAAGAATTGCTCTTTACTAGTAACTACTAGTTCGCGATATATTATCGCATTCGCATTAAACGAAAGTTAAGCACAACTTTTTATTCTTAAATTAATAATTAAATCGAACGATAAAATTAAACATTAAAACACTATTTGCGATGTTATTGCAATTATAAACAAAATAATTAAGACTTATTTCTAGCTTTAGTTTAATATACGTACAATAGCGTCTCGCATGCGTTCATTAAATTGTCGCTCTTTAAAACGATGTCTAATGTCGTCGCAAATTTTAGATTCAATTAGAATGACAAAGATTGTCTCGACGTTTTAATCGTTCGAAAACAAGTTTAATCTTTGTGAAACGAACGAAATTAATTTGTAGATCGTCTTTAGTTCGCATAGCAAACGCAAGCTCGCAATTATAATAAAACAATTACTTCGAAAAAATATTAAATGAACGATAAAATTATGCTTTTAACGAAAAATCTCTTAGACGTTCGTTTAAAGAAAAAATTGTTTTACAAATTTATAGAGTCGTTCGAAGTTAAAGACATTATTAAGAAGCAAACGTATTGTCTTCGTCTTTTTAAAAAGTAACAAATTTATTTCGTTTTTTACGTTTTATTGTTAAAATCGTATTATCGAAATACGAACATAATCGCATCGAAGAACATAATATTTGTTAACAAAAACTAAAAATAAGAAGTCGAGAATATTTTTAACAACAAACAAAAATATTATAAATTATAATATTTTATTCAATAAAAAGAATTTTTATTATGTGAGAACAATTGAATTTCGAAAAGTTATTTAGCGCATGCGTAGCGAAAACTCAAAGAATACAAAACGAAAAAAACTCTTAACAAGAGAATATTAAAGACGAGAAAGTTAAAGCTTCGCGTTCGCAAGAGAAACTTCGACGAAAATAAATAACATTAATAAATAGCATAAAATTGCGCAATTAAAGCGAATAAGTAACGTAGATAACGCATAAATTAGATTAATGCTCTCTTAATAAATCTATTGAAGCATTAGAAAGCTATAAAAAGATTGCATGAAATGCGCTTAAATCTAGTTATTTCTTTTACTTTATTTTATTAGTAAAGATCTTCGCATGCATGCTATACAATGCGAATAAAGTACGTTAATTAATTGTTTTGTTTCTCTTCGATAATTTATCACTTTTATTTTTATTTTTCTTCGTTATTGTCTATAAAAGATGCGAAGATGCGACGTCAATAGAATGCATAATTAAATTGATGTTCGTCGTTTAGAAAATTTGTCAAGTCAACTTAATAAATTGAAGAAACAACATATCTTGAAGTTTTTGAAGTAGCTAGACAATTTAACAAAGATTTTAGCGCTAACGATGCGACAAGAGCTTAACATAATAAGATTCGCAATGTGATAAACTTATTAAATTCTTTACGAATTAGCAATTGCATTTCTTATTTCAAGAGCAATTTATTTCGATCGTTAATCTTATTAATATGCAATTTGTATTATAGAAAAGTTCAAATCGTATAAACTATAAAAATAGCTTATAGTATACGAGAAAAGTCTCGTCTAGACATTTATGTCGCTCTTCTTCATAGAAACTCGATTCGAAAATTAAGAACGAAACGAATAATGTTGTTCTTAACGAGTTCTTCGAGTCACGCGAGATCTACGACGTCTTTTTGCTAGAAGTAGCGTCGTCTTTCGCAACAATTAAGTTAGACTTAAATTCTTCGTTCTTATTTAACTCTTTTAAAGAAAGAGCATCGAAATTAATACAATAACGTATTATGTCTAACATTTCTTGCTAGACTTCGCAAAGACGTTGCAAGTTCGCATTAATACAAATTAACAAATTCTCTTAATTTAAATGCGAAGTCAAGTTGTTTTGTCTAATTTATGCATATATAAATCGTAGATAACGTCGAACTTGCGAAGCAAACTTAAATTGATCGATTTCGATATTCTTGTTATCGAGAACACGTGCGCAAAAAACTAGCAAAATATTAATTCGTTTAACGAATTGCTAGAAGATCGCAACGCACTAAATCGTAAATCGAATATATAATTAAAAGATAAAACGTATAGTTTTGCGCTTTTTAGCGCAATAATCGTAGCGATAATTCTTCGTCTTGCGACATTAAAAGCGTAAGCAATTATAAAAAATTAAAAGTAAATATTTACAATATAATTAAGCTTCTTCTTAAGACAAAAGAGACAACGAAAACAAAGAAAACAAGAGAGCTTGCAAGAAATAACGAAGACGCGAACAAGAAAACTTAACAAAGATATATTTGTAATAAAATGCTATATCGTTAGTCTTATACGTAGCGAAGTCGAAGCACTCGCATGTAGCAATGTTTACATCAATTAAGTCGCAATTTGCAAAGCGTTAGATATAATAATATTATCTTAAGTCATCGTCGAATGCAAAGAAAAGTCTAGAAATATTTACTTAAATTTATTTTATTGTATACATTATTGTCGTTAGTAATACGAGCAATAAAAGAAGCGTTTGCAATCATTTATCGCTTCGTCATAGAAATTAATATGCGAAAAAAAGAAAAAGCTAAAGATTGTAAATAAATATTACTAGCGCGTTAACGACGCTAATTAGATTAAGTGAAACAAAGAAATTTCGATCGATTTATCAAAATAGTGAACAACATTAAAAAAGAAGTTTTAGAATTAATAACGTCGAATGTTGTCGCATTGTCGTAACATTAAAATAGCGATATAACGACAAAAATAAAGTTAAATACTTTTGCTAAAAACTTAAATGTCTTTTTGTTTGTCAATATATAGTTAATTTACGATAAAATTCTATCAAAGAAAACAAAGCGCTTCACGATAATATACGAGAGAAGTTAAGATTGTTGCTTAATCTTTCTCGCATAAAATGTTAAATAAAGATAAAGAAAAGAAGTGCAAGAAATCTTTTTATAGATACAACTAGATAATTAAGATAAATGCGTAGACTTAACGCGACAAGCAACATTTATCAAGGGAATAAAAAAAGTCTATAAAAAGATTTTTTCGACAATTTAAATTCTCTTTTTCTTTTATACGACGATAAATTGAAGCGAATTATCGTCGCACATTTCGTGAAAATATGCGTTCACAAGAAGTAAAAAAGCAAAGCATTATTATTGTAACGTTTAAAGAGTTATTAACGTCGTTAAGAAAACGAAGTCGTAGCGTAGTTGCGACGTCGAATATATATTTTGAAAATTAAAATTCTAAAGAGAAGAACAATTGTAATGTTAGCGATTAATGATCTAGTAAATACGTTAGTGCTAAGTTCTTATAGTAGCGACTTGACGTCGTGCAAAGTTTTCTTTCTAAGAATTCTCTCCTAGAATTCTCACGAATTAATGTCTCTTTAAACTATAGTTCTACATGTTATGTAATCTTGTCTTGTGTGCGTCGATGTAGCGACGTCTTGTCACACGTTTGTACATAGTCTTACATAATAACAATACAATTTAAGAAGAAAACAAAAAAGAACAAAGATAAAGAAGACTTAACTATAATTATAAAGATTATAAATGTAACTAATTTATTACAATCTTTTTCTTTGTTATTATTTAATTTCGTCGAATTCTTTTTTAACTTTACGACGAGATTATTTTATAAAAAAAAAAATTTATTTATTTATTTATTTATTTTTCTTTCTCTTTAATTTTTCTTTCGATAATAATATTTTTTTTTGTCTTTATTTTATTTATAACTATATCTTAAGAGATAATAACGTATTTTTCAATAATTAATAAGTTAAGAAACAAAGTTCTTAAGAGCTTCTTATTTACTAGCAATTTATCTTTAAATTTGATATAATTCTTGTGTATCTTAATGACTAGTAAATCGATTTAATTTTAAATTGAGACAATAATTGCTTTTGTTTCTAGATTTTTTCAAAGCTTAAAATCTTATTAAGTTTAATTTATATCTTAAGATTTTTTTTAAAAATGTCAATTTTCGTTTTTATTTGTTTTGCATAAAAAGAGTCGACAATAATTATAATAACTTTAATAATAATAAAAGTAACAATTAGTTTTGTCTTAAAGTTAGTTTAATGTTTTAGTCTTTATATGTTTTGCATTGTTTCGAACATAAAAAGCTTTTTCTTTAATGTTTAAACATAGCAAGTTCGCAATTTAGAAATCTCTTTTGTTGCGACAACAATAACAATAATAATTAATATTTTCTTTCGAGATATTTAGACGTATTTATAGAAAACAACGATAACAAGATGCGATTAACAAGAGCATACTAGAATACTTTTCGATAGCGATAAGAATTCTCGCAGCTCTCTTGACATCATGCAAGAGTATTTAAATAGTACTATTGATCACGAATTTAAACGATTAAATAGTACTATTTGTTAGGAACAATTAGTACTATTTGCACCTTCGAAACAAATAGTACTACTGGGGGTACTACTTGAATCCAAACAGGCCCTAAGGAACGAGTAGAGGTTGGCGTCGAATGAGCGATCCTCGTAATCTCTGGCGTAGTTTTAGTATTGATTCAGATCGTGAAAGGGTTGACACAAACAGTAAAGAGGAGCCGAGAGGCAAGTAGTCGAATATTTGGGGACGAAAAGCGAGGGTGATTCCCTGAGGACGAATCTATGTTATAGCGAAAACAGAGGGTAACGGGAGAACCATAGTAGAAAATTGTTGTGAAGTATGTGAAGTGCATATGAGCGACGTTGTTTAATACTTTCGACGACGTCGCCGCTTTTCCGCGTATCCACGACCCGTTCTCGAGACTTGCGCCTTTAGTTCTCCCACCCAAGAAAGCGAGATTGGTGTGAGTTACCCAGATCATGGGTTCGAAACGTAATGAACACTGCTCGTAGATAAAAATAGCTATTAGGCAGCAGCTCCCCCATGTTAAGGGGGCGCAGTCACCCCAGGATCACCCAGGAGCACCCAGGCTCGCGCGACGGGCACCCGCGTAGCGCGAGAATCAAACGGCGCTCATCCTAGACTCGAAGGGGGGTGATGCCGGGGCACATTTCTGTCATCTTGGCACCTTCCATTTCTCGAAGCTTAATCGCGACTCCAACAATGTCGTCGCAAACCCCATCGAATGAGCCTCCCCGAGCACCCGAGACCCATCGCTCGAGGCGACATGGCGCCCGCAACCGAGGATACTCACTGCCCCGAGGCGAAAAGTCTCCGCGGCGCCGCTCCGAAGTGAAGCTCCTCCTCTGCGTCTTCCACAGCGTGTCCCACAACTGGTCCACCGAGCCGTTACGCCTCGATCCACACCGCATTGATGATCGCGAGCTATGGACCGATATCCGCAGTACGTTCCGGCAGGATGTGCAGAAGCCGTGGAAAAGGCTGTTTGGGTTCAAGAAAGTGAAGAGTATTGTGCCGATTGGGGTACGTCATCTGTTCCACGGCGCTGCAGTGCTGCTTGGAATCATATGCGTAAAGCTTAGAGATATACTGACGAATACACCGGAGCTTAGATGACGCCAAACGGCGTGCCTGTCCGCGTCGACCCAAAAGACTACCCTGATTCCAAGCAGTTCCTGCACGCCTACCATCATCCCGCCCATATACGGCCCGATCACCACTGGGTAGATTGGTTCGTCGCCTTCGATGAGGGGGACACAAGGACCAACGGGCTGGAGTTCGTCGAGGGTATATGGGCCGAGAAGCTTGTCGTTGTCGCCATCCTCGCTACCATCGCGATCATCGTCGTGTCTGTCGTGTGGTGCGTACTGGGAGGCGATCTGCAAACGGTCTTCACTGTCATGAGCTTTGTCCTGGGTCTCGTCACCGGTGAGTATCCGGACCACGTAGATTGCAGTGGTGGACAAGGCGCTGACATTTCACAAGCCGAAATCGCGCTCGCCGCATTGTACTATCAGTTGACCCTACCGGGATGAAAGACGAGTCCGCGCCCTCCATGCAACGAAGGCCCTCTACGATTATCAAAGCTTCCTCAACGCTCAACCTTAGCGATTATTTATTCTAGCCCATCCGCGACGCAGCGCACAGAATCATCCCAGGCCCACAATCAAAGTGCACCACAAGCGAGTGGAGAGCTCGAAGAAGTCTCTCTCATGGATCTAGACGCACACAGCCTGGAACAGGACCTGATACTAACATCCGCACAAGGCATGACCACCTGGATCGCTGAATACAGAGTATGTCCAAAGCAACAACAGAAGAGCCTGGAGTAGTTTTTAGAAGCGCTGTTGAGGAGCGCTAGGACACGCAACGTTAAGAAGCAAGCTCGACCTTAACACCCCCAAATCCACGACGCGCTATACGAAGCTCAGCAATAAGACGCCACAGACGATACTGAGCCAGAATCCGAAGTAGAATGCAACAATGCAAAAGGGCAAAGAAACTGCATGTATTTGACACAGCCTTGGCGGTGTAGGGCAGAGTAAAAATACAACCAATCTATTCATCTTACTCCCACGAAACGCTGGTCTCACTCTACATCCGCACTCTTAGCATCAGCATCCACAATCGCTTATGACACGCTGCTCTTCCACACAAATTTAACCTTCCCATATCTTGAAGCCCAGAGTGCCGAGAACTTCCCACCTAGCTCATCCCCCCAAGAGAAAACCATGACAACCATAACCCAAAACCCCCATCAAATCAAAATCATCATCCCAACCCTCGCCCATCCCCCAAATCTCAACCCCATCTCTCTTTCTCAAGCCCCCCCTCACAACCCACCCCCCCCCGCCCTGCGCCAAATTAGAGCCGAACACCCCTCCCCCCCTCCCCAAATCAGCCTCCACCAGCACGCAACGCTCCATCAACAAGACCCACCCACGAAGTCTCGCCGTCCTCGTCAACTCGGGTTCACGGTGCAGGTGTAACAGGAAGCGAGAAAGCTAAGGCGTCA